>ERZ773031.776-NODE-776-length-16805-cov-2.564537_pt1 | contig 16805 bp, 7 predicted proteins | sample MGYA00511666_ERZ773031 | MGnify/ENA primary metagenome ERZ773031 (study PRJEB29015, sample SAMEA2738135) | human oral metagenome | biome: human oral; feature: human-associated habitat; material: saliva | place: China | collected 2250 ...
CGTGGAGAATTATCAAGAAATTATGGTTCGTTAGAGGCTGGCGTAAAAGCTATTCGTAAAGAACGTGATCTTATGGATAAAGCATTAGGTGAATATCTTGGTGTCGAAGATTGGACAACAGCTACTGGTTCGACTGAAGCTGCTAAACGTAAAGACGTATTCAGGTTGACAAATCGTGTATTGAATGACTTAATTGAAGGCCTCGATGAATCAAATCGTGGCGAAACATTATCGAGAGTAGCTAAAACATTAAAAGAAAAAGGTACGTTTAAATTTATCGATGACAGCAATCTTGAATATAATTTAAAAAATGGCAAGATTGAATTCTCAGATTATTTAAAAGATATCGGCACATATAAAGATGAGCATGGTAATGTTGTAAGTAAAAATTGGGACCACGTTATTAATGATATCAAGTCTGCGTTAAGAGAAGACGAAATTAAGAAGATCGATAAAGATTATCTTAATGAAAAAAATAAATTTATCGAAAAAATTGGCTATATGCAATTTAGTAAAGACTATGTCCATCAAGCACAAGTCGCAACGTTAGATTCTGTAAGTGCTGGTCATTTAAAACGTCTTATGTTAAATACTGGTAGCGTAGAAGATGCTGCTTTATTATTCGATAAGAATAGTAAATATTATGCCAACATTTCTAAACGTGACGGCATGGTTATGATTGGCGATGATATTCTTGATGCATTTTCTCATACAAGATATTCCAGATTAAAACGAAAAGAAGAACAAAAGTTAGCTCGTAGCAATTCGTTTGAATCTGGATCTCTCGAAGACATTATTAATAAAGAATATGCTAGTAAGAATATTATAGCTTCCGAAGACCATATAAAAGAAGTTGCTTCTTACGAGCAACAATTAGCAATAGCTAAACGTAATGGCGCAAGTAATACTGGTAGTCAAGCTGCGGCTATGGATGAATTTGATCAAAAATTAAAATCTAAAGATGGCAATATTCAAAAAGCAGCACTTGGTGAATTAAATACAAAACTTAATATTGCCGATATTAAATTTGATGATAGAGGCAATGTTACTAATGTCGGACATTTACGAGGCAATATTACTATTGAAGATGGTAAATATCATTTTAATTATGATCTTCATTTAGGAAGAACATATGGTAATGAACAATTAAATGCAGCGCAAACATCTTATGTTAACCAAGTAGAAGAAATGCTTCACTATATTAATGCTGGCGATTATGAAAAAGCTCGTCTAGCTCAAAATAAACTAGCAGAAGCTAAACAACGTGTTAACGACAAAACGGTCGATGCATTAAAACTTAATAGTGATTTGACAAAATCAGTATCAGCAATAACAACTGGATATCGTATCAGTTCTGAATCAATGCGTGTCGATGATGCTTCTGATTTTATTCAGTCAAGAAAATATATTAATGGTATGACAGTAGCTGATTTACAAAAGAAAAATTATACACCTGCTGTTGCTATTGTCGGACAAGAACGATTAGAACAATTAGGTTTATTAGATAGTTCGTTATCCGAAACAGAAAAAGCTACACGGTTAAAACAAATTCGTGAAGAAGGCGTTACAGTTATGTTAGACCGTCAACCACATAACTATGCTAAATCTATGGCGTTTGCTAAAGTATATTATGATCCTTCTATTGCTGACAATGCTATACGAACTAATACAGCATTTAATATGTTAGCGAAAGCTGACCATGATGGCGATAAAGTATATTTAACAAAAGTTCTCGAAAATAAAATGAGTAATGGTACTCCTATTACGGCTAACGATATGTTGGCAGCTGATATGCAATACCGTCGAGACGCATTAAATGTAACACCTAAGAATATAGCTGATGAAGCAGCAAATCGTTTAAAAGCCTATACACCTAAAGACGTTGAATTTGAACAAGGTACGATTGCTGATAATATCGTTCGTAATAGATTAACAACAGCTGCCGGTGAACTTTATAATACGACTAAAGGTTTAGAACGTATGGTTGGCGATTTAAAAGTTAATGAAGAAGTTACGTTAAGTGGTGGCAAAGGTATTTCAAAAACAATGAATGCTAGACAGTTAGTTGCCGATGTTATGTCTGGTATACATGAAACATTCTTGTCTCCAAAAAACTTTAGTCAAGAATTTGTATCACAAGTTACGGCTTTACCATCAGCTGTTCAGGATGCGTTACAACATCAAAAAGGCGATACTGGTGCATCGGTAATTCGTCGAGTATCTGACACATTAACTAGTAATGATCAAATTTGGAATGAATCTTTTAAGTCAATGTCGAAGAACACAACATTGTATAAAAACATGGTTTCTGATATAATGAAGAATGAGGATTTAACAAGTGATGTGGCTGAATCTAAGGCTGCCGAAGAAGTTCGTCAACAGTTCCGGAATACTATGGAAAGAATGGCTCAAGCAGCCGAAGAAAAAGGTTGGTCATCTGGACAAGCTGTACGGGAGCTTAGAATGTTTGATGCTCGTGCATTGAAAAATAGTAGTAATGGCGATGTCCAAATTAAGAAAATACAAGAACAACAAAAAGCTATGCAAGCTGCACAAGAAGCTACTGAAAATGCTCCGATGAATCAGGTCGAACAAAAAGTTACTGATATGCAAACTAATGAAGACGTTATGAATAAAGGCTTAGAAGAACGTGTTTCTAAGTTGAGAAATAGTGCGTTTAAAAAACTCGATAAAGTTAAATCAAATCGTTCTAAAGCCGTTCTCGGTGCTCTTGCCGTTGCCGCAGGTTCTGTATTAGTTGCAGGTTATGGTTCACAATCTCCAGTGCCCGATGTTGACAATACAGCATCTCAAAATATGGGACAAGCTAATACATCGGCTCGATTAGTAATGCCACAACAAGGACAAGCTAATGGCGGTTATATAATCAATGTAGCAACTTCTACAAATCAAGATCCTCAAGCTGCTATTGCAGCTTTAAATAATGCTCCTGCTTTTGCTGGTGGCGGTAGTGCTACCATTACGACAAGAGTAACGAGTCAATATGAAGATATGAATGCTAACGATATTGCTAATTATCTTGATAGTGTATTTTAATTATATTTAATAAAGGAATTATCTAATGGCGGAAGAACAAAAAAAGACTGAAGAACAAAAACCAGCTTCAACAAAAGAAGTCATGGATGATGCTAAAAAACCGAAAGAACCAAAAAAAGGTTCGATCGAACATTTGAACGATATTATTAAAGATACTCAAATGAGTCTTCCAGAAGTTTCTGATTTTGAAGCAGGTGCTATCGACACACGCATATATGAAGAACTTGCTAAACAAATGGGAAGTGATTTAGATGCGGCAGTTTTCTATCGTGAAGATCCGCCGTTAGAGCATGTCGGTGTCGATAAAGTGAGAGGGCTGGCTATGGTCAGCCTTCCTCCTTCTGCTTTTCGAATTAAGGAAGAAGATTTACATGCTGGTTTTGTCGATGGCGATACGTTATATGCCGATTTACGGAAAGCCAATGTAAAAGATCCAGAATTGTTAGCCTTTTTAACTAAAGGTCAACAAAATATGAGAGCTTGGCTTGCTCAAGAAAAAACTAATTCTGAAGATGTGTATGATGTTAATAATGTAAAAGATGAAAACTATAGTCTTGATTATGACATGGGTTTTCGTTTTTTATTTTATGACGCACCTGAAGTATATCACTGGTCTGTTATATATGCGACCGATGTTATAAAAACTACGTATGGCGAAGCTGCTAATAAATATAATGCATTCGTTACGAAGGCACATGATGTTAGTACAGTTGGTTTCGGCAACAAATGGGCTCGTAATCTAGATTCTGACGAATGTACAATTGCTCAAGTAGCAGAATTTGATAATCGTTGGATTGAAGTAAATGAAAAACTAACGACAAAACGATTTGGCGGTTTATATCCATATGACAATTCTAAAAAAATAAATGGACGTGTTCCTGTATTTGGTTTATCAGCTGATGGTACAGAATATTCTTTATTAGAAACAGCATATGCTGCAGCTAATGAAGTTGTACATATGATTAAAACAGCTAAAGAAGTTCGTGCTGTTATTGATATTAATGGTTCATCTAAACAAGATCAGACTACGTCTTATCCCAAAAACTTTATGAGTTTCCCTGGTGATTCTTTATTAGCTAACTATGTTAATACTATTAATCAACGATTATTAAGTTTTCAGGATCCGACAATCTTTAAAGAGACTGGTATTAATATGTACGGTCTCGAACATTATCGTCGTAATCTTGCTGTTATTTATGTTAAACAAGGCGAAAGCTGGATTAACTTAAATAAGTATATTATTTCTAAAAATCATCATGTTTCGATTTTAAAATATTCTGATTTTACAAATCCTAACTTAAAACCATGGTCTTATGAGTTTGATAGAAAAGTATGGGCCGATGCTGTATGGAATGTAACAAATCAATTAGATAAACGTCACGAAATACAAAATAAAGCATTCGGTACACAAAACATTACGCCAGGATTAACATCGATTGCTGACTGGACATGTACATTAGGCGACGTAACATTATTTGTACCTCCTATTTCAATTAGTACAGTTACCCAAGCCAATTCTCAAAATATTCCGTTAATGCGCGCTAAAGGTTCAGCTAATATAGAGAACGCTAAGCCAGATCGATTACTTCAATTAGAGTTGTACTTTAATGAAGATCGAGGTATTAATGGTCAACCTGTTACTGTTGAAACGAACTCTTCAGATAAGAAGAAACAGATAACATACTACATGAATGGTTTTAGATCGTTGTTGTCTGAATTTCATTTCGTTCCGTATATGCCTATTGAAAATAAGTATATTAATGAAACGTTAGATATCGATGCTGTATGTTTTGAAGCTATATCGGTAGCAACAGTACCAAATTATCCTAAGTTATTAAAAGTAACATTACTTTTAAGAGAATTTGATTATCAAGCTTTTATGCCTCAAGTTCCTAAACATAGAGAAATTGAGGGCGGTGAAGTCGTAAAATATCGAAATTATTTTTCTAAGACAATTAATTATGACTTATTGCGCTGGTATTATCAACGTCCATTGCTATTAGGTAATGAACTACATGATAAACAATATCCTATATTCTCTAAAGATTTTATGAAGCGAACATTATTTGCAAATCGATCGGCGTTAATGCCTGTCGATACATTAAATCCGAGAATTGATTTTTATGTACCAGACGAAGCTAAGTTAATTAAATTAGAAAAGATTCGTCAAACATATACTAAGACTAATAAAAAAACGCCGAATGCTTATCGTCCATCACCTGCAGATAAAGCACTATTTAGTGAGGCTAACCGAGTATTTACGACATTAAAAGGTAAGTATTTTGCGAACGAAATTAAGAATTTTTCTTCTAATAAAACTTCGCAATATGAATTTTTATCAGACGCTGGCAATAAGCTTACTAAATATTTAAATCAATTTAATATTCAAGCGTATTATGATATCGTAGAACCAAATATCGATGTTATAAATAAATTAAAAGATGCCGGTAGTTTTATATTAACAGGTGGCGATGCAAAGCCGACTGTTGATTTTAATAATCCTAACAATACTCGTTTGATTATTCATATTAAACCAACGACACAGTATAATTCATTAGAAGATTCTTTATTGTTACGTCAGCAATTTGCTTCGACATTAACAAATACTGGCTCTTCTAATATGGCAGAAAATGCTCAAAATTTAGATAATGGGCATCCTGTCGATACAGATATATATAATAGCATTTTTAAAAACGAAGAATTTTCATTAAGTCTTATCGTTAAAGAAAATGATGGTAAATTATCTTTAGATTATTATCCATACGATACGGATTCTAAATTCTTAGAATATTGTGCATCTCAGTTTAGTCGACTCGGAACTAGTGATGATACATATAATGCATTGTCTGGTAATGAACAACAGTATGAAGAATATGAAGATTCTGAATTCGAACGATTAACGTCTATCGATTATCGATTATATTTAAAAGATGTATTAGTACAAGGCTTAACAGCTAACTTCTCTAATACATATGCTAATATGTCTGTCGATACTCATCGAGGGCAAGCTCCTCAATATATGGGCGGTCAAGATGCGACATTAACATTCTCCGTTATGACATATGATCAAGCTACTGTCGATGCATTCGATAAAATCCCTAAGATTATTGCATATTTTAAAAAGAAATATCCAAATGCATTACCTTCATACCCATTCAGAATTGAATCTGAATTTACTAAATTAATTGGTGTGTACGAAGTTATTGTCGATCAAGTAACTATTTCGACTGTTCCTAATTATCCTGGATTATTTCAAATTAAAGTATCGTTACGTCAAACTGATAGAACATTACGTAATCGATTTGCTGTATATAAACAATTCTCTGTCGAGAATTATGCGTCTAATTTAGCAACGGCACAAAAAGCTGTACAAGCTGCTTTAAGTTATTTCGATATCGATGCTAATTTATCTAAGGCTGAATTATATCCTGATTTACAATTGCCAACAATTAAAGAACTCGGCGAAATGGGTTTTGAATTTATTCGCTATAAAAATCCAGGCAACCAAGTATTTGTCGATCCTGATTTTTATTTCTGCTATCATGAAACGCTATTCTCTGAACTATTAAGAGATATAGTTCTTATGGACAGTAAAATGTTACAGTTGTATAAAGAAGCAGATGAAAAAGGTAATCCTTTAGATAAGACTGTCGAAATGACAGCTTTTGATGACACAGGACGTGGCGTCGAATATTCTCGATCAGGCGGTATGAATATAGCATCTAATGGCGGATTAGCATTAGCGCTCGACAAAAAAGAATGGGATTTAACGACTCAAAAAATTAACGATCTTAAAAAAGAAGAAAATGATATTCGATTAAGACTTGTTAAACATGGCGTCAATACCGGTCAATGGAAGATCGGTAAAAATGCTTCGGTATCATTTATGGAACCGTATTATTCTTGGATGTATTATCATTTAAAAGATGATGCTGATTGGAACAATACTGGCAAAAAAGAAGCTAAAAAATCTGTTGAAGATGCGAAAAGAATTGATCAAACAGAAAAGGATTTAGAAGCTGTTGGTGGTTTTGCTCCAACATCTGGCATGGACGACAAACAAAAGAAAGATTATCAGGATCGAAAAGATAAAGGAACAGAAAATGCATTAAAATCTGTTCTTGTCGATTCTGTCGATACGTTTATGAATATTGCTGACGATGCTTTAAAATTCTTAAGCACGATTGCTATCGAAGAAGAAAATCAAGATAAAGTATTGCTTCAACATTTTTACAACTTAATTGTTGAAACTAAGTCAGTTCAACAAAGCACATTCTCTGACTGGCAAAATAAAATTAACGATACATTAAATAAATTTGTAGCGGCTGCAGGTTTATCTGGTGTCGATAGTGATTTAAGTACTGAAAAACAACAAGAACTTGGTAAACAGTTTATAGCATTTACAGCTACAAAAAAATCTGCGAATGATTCTACATTAGATCAAGCTGCTAAAAATCAACAAGCTTATAGTATGATGTTGGCTGGAGTAGATCCTAACGGAAGCTCGTCTAACGACGATTCTTTATCTAAAAATAAGTTTAATTTACGCTCGACAAAATATTTATATGAACAAGCTAAATTAAGTTATGACCCTGACAAAGATAAAGATTTCTGGCGTTACGGCTCTATTGTTGAGATGGGTGTCTTTGGTATTCCATGTTTTACCGAAGAAGAATTTAAATCTAATCCATTATTGAATATAATGAATATAGATTTTGCTGCCCGTAAGAAAAAATTTGCCGATAAAAAATATACATTCTTAGATTCTGATCATTATTATTTTATCGATCCATATTATCAAACTTCTGATTATAGCGAAACAATGGCATATATGAAAGGTTGTATGACCGATTATTATTATGCTAAAAATGCATTCCTTCGTAATATGTTATTCTGGATGTGTACATTAATTAAGAATAACATTATGCCAAATTACATGACAGATATTTTATTTAATAATGCCGATGGCGAAGTGTCCGCCTATGAATATATGAAGGATATGGATTTATCTAAAGACATTCAAGAAAAGAATGTTAATACGATGAAAAACTTCGTTAAAGATAATCAAGAAAAGTTTGTGAATGGTAAACTGTTCGTATGTTACTCTTTAACAGCTCTTGCTAAAGATAATGATTTTATCAAGAAAATTACAACTCGTAATTATAACTCATTAAATGCTACGACACATAAAGTGTTAACGCCAGCATTAAGTGTAACAGCGCCGTTAGAAGATAGTGATATGATTCTTCGTCGCTTATTATTTGCATTAGTACCTGCTGGTATTATTGAAAAAGTCGAAGAGCTTGGTGTCGATATTAGTAATAATAATCCGATCAGTCAAATTGAACGTGATTATTCTCAAAAATTAGAGCTTGAAGCAAACTCTAAAGCAAATTTGCCAAGACGTGTTCGTGATTCATTCCTTGATATGATTCAAACAGATGTTCGAGGCAGAATGCTTAGAGGCTTCCCAACATTCCAAGTTATGTTTATCGACGAAGGATTAACATCTGGATTCTGGAAGATGCACGATAGTTTTTATAGTACGAATGCTATTAGTTCTATACAAGTTGTTAAATCTAAAAATATTGCGGCTGATACAGCCACAATTCAGATTAACAATGCATTCCAAAACATACTCGCAGAGTACGATTCAGATGGAGATAACGATAATTATGTACAACAATTGCAAAATGGTTTAGCAGCATTAAATAATTGGTACGATAGTATATTTAATCCTAGAACATTTGTTCGTAACGCACAACAAAAACAAGATATGATTCCAGAGCGAGCATCTATTAAATTAGTAGCTGGTGCCAGAATTCATATTCGTATGGGTTATTCTGCCGATGCGGCTAAATTACCTCCGATGTTTAACGGTATAATTACCGAGATTATTGGCGGCGATGTCGTTAATATAACAGCACAAAGTGATGGTATTGAGTTATCAAATCCTATCCGTGAAGATAACTATGGCGATCGTATTAAGAATAGAGGTGTACATTATTTTCAAGATAGTCCATATGGTAAATCATTTGGCGGTGTATCTCCTCGTGTATTAATCAGTTCATTCTTAACGTGTCAAGATCAGAATTCATTTAGTAAAGTATTTAGAGAAAATAACTGGAATGTATTGTCTAGAGTATTCTCTAAAAATCCATTTGGCATTTATCATTTTGGCGATTCATATTATCGTGACATATTTGCTAATGGTGAACCTGTACAAAATATTTATGAAGTAACTAATGACGGTTCAGCTCATTATTATAATAGTCGTATTAACAATGGTATCTTAGATAGTTTGAGTCCTTTATCAGATGGTAATCGTATTATCACTGAACAAGGACAAGAACGACAAGAAGATACGTGGACTATTAATCAATTAGCTAATACGTTTGGATTAGGCACACAATCTGGTCATCAATATATCGATATTAAAACACAAGGTCGCACTGTCTGGGATATTCTTCAATTCTCAGCAAGTGCTGAACCAACATATATTGGTGCCGTCACTAACTTTGGTTTTAGAAGTACAGCATTCTTAGGAAAGCCAGATTGGTATTATGCTTATAAATATGTCAAACAGGGCAAGGATCATAATATAACAGAAAAACGTAAGCCATATTCTCAATTTCATATGTATTGGTCTGATCATGACATTATGTCTAATCAAATTCAGACTAATATTAATAAAGTAGCAACAGTTGCTAAAGGCTTATATAATTTTGAAGATGTTAAAAAATCAACGCCTGATGTATATCTAGATCGTGATATTTATCCTGAATACCAACGCTCTGTCGTTGTCGATACATGGTTACATGCTCGTACTCAAATTAATACATCGTCTGATAATACATTTACGATTGATAGCGAAATTGGTTCGCTCGATAATTATGCTACGACTACTGGTTTGGTTATGAGTGTTCCAGGTGCTGCTTTAGGTTCTGAAGGCGGATTCCTTGGTATGGCAGCAGGTGGTGCTGCTGGTTTCGGTATCGGTACGCTTATTGAAAAAGGTATTAAATCTTTAGCGTCTTGGGCCGTTACAAATTGGTTCCCTCCAGAATTCGGTGGTAGTGAACATAATCATGAAAAAACAGCTCGTAATATGACAATTAGCCGATTAAAGCGTTCGGTCGAGCAAATTTATTCTGGTAATTTAGTCGTATATGGTGATCCATCTGTTAAACCTCATGACAGAATTGCTATTATTGATGAACCGAATAGTATGACTGGTCAAGCTAAGGTTCGTGATGTTGTTCATATGATGTCAGTAACGACTGGTTTCGTAACAACAATTACGCCAGATGCTATTGTCGATCCTTTAAATGATATGACAACAAAAGAAGTTAATATGTCGTTTATGTCAACAGCTGCTCGTTATACAACATATGCAATGGGCTTATATAATTTATCTCGTTCATTATTAGTTCAAGCGTTATATGATGACTTTGTAGGAGCAGTCGTTCGATCTGAAGGTTGGTTTGCTGAACGTTATGCTAGTAAAGTACAAGGACTAATGGAACATAATAAAAATCCATTCTACAAACTTGAATCTTATAAAGTTCGTAAGCAACTTGCTCTCGATAAAATCGACGAACAAATTTTAAGTCTTCAAAATAAAAAAGTTGCTGGTACATTAACTCATGCAGAAAATGAAAAGATTGCGATGCAGCTACGTAATTTATTAGCTCGTCGAGAAAAGATATCTTCTATTTCTACTGCAGGTAAAATACAAACAGCTATAGGTAATACTCATAAAACATCTCGTGAGTATATTTTACAACATCTTAATGATTGGATTAAAACCAATAATGAGTTTGAATTAGCTAAAAAACAAACAGCAAATAAATTTGCATCGCTAATGAAAAAAGAATTAGAAACTGCTAAGAATGATTATGAAAAAGCAACTACTGATGTAGAGCGGAGAAAATATGTTCGTGATCGCTCTGATAAAATGCTTAGAGCTTGGGATAAAGCTGAAACTAAAAAAGCTAAAGATAATAAAACTAAAAAAGCAACAAGTATTGAAGTAGAAGTTCCTGAATATGATGAAAATGGTAATGCTGTTTTAGATGAAAACGGCAAGCAAAAAACAACGAAGAAGACTATTAAGCTTAACAAAGGTAAGAAAAATGCCAGCAAAGGATTGCAGAAGCTTTATGAAAAGCAATTCAATAAAGAGTACGATATAATTCTTCGCAACAAAGAAATGGCATTAAGAAAATCTATTCAAAAAGTCGAAGCAGTTACGAATCGAATTTCTTTAGTTAATAATACTGAAAAAGGTGCTAAGGTCTTAGATGAAATAAAAGAAGTATTATCTACATCTAAAACAATTACGCCTGATAAAATTACAGAAATTTCTAACGACGTTCTTAAGGCCGGAGGCCTCGGTTCTAAAGTCGAAGCATTTGCTTCTAGCTTTTTAGGTAAGAAAATCGTAGGCTTTGTTAGTAAAGGTTTGCGTATGGCAGGTAATCCTCTTGTTATTTTAGGTTCCTTCGTATTAGGACGTTGGGGCGACATGATTAAAAACTTTATAGAAAACTATAAAGTATTATGTGTAACGCCACTATTAAAACGCGGTATGCCATTTATTCCAGCTTGGGGCGGTAATTCTGGTACGATATTTATGAGTCCGACATGGGGCCAACGTGGACCGATGTTAGATCTTATGGATAACTTATTTAATTATCGTATTACTAAAACAAATAATGGCGCAGTCGATACATGGGAATATGCTAAAATGAGTGGTAGTTGGTTATTAAATGCATTACTTGGTGGCGGCCCTGGTGAAGCTATGGAAAAATATGCTTTACAAACTGATAATATGATGAAAGCTAATGATCAAGGCGGTCAGGTTACTTATACGATGACTGACAATTATGTATCGTCATTATTCCAATATGGTGATATTCGTACGATGTCTCAAATCGTAAACGTAAACGATAAGACTATTAAAGCTGAAAAAGAATTATCACGCGCCAATGCTAAAATGTTTATGCATCCTTTCGATATGGCAATCTTTAATGATACGACATTATTAAGACCATTAGTCCCTGTGCCTGGTCCAGAATTTGAAATTTTTAAACAAACTAAATTCTTTGTCGTGCGACATGAAAAAGCTTTGTTCAATAATGAACGACCTAACACAGTTGAATTTAACATCGAACAAGGTGGACGTTTTATTAAAGTTGTTGGCATCAAAGGTAAAGATGGTAGCGGTAACGAAATTCTCGATGCTAATATTCTTCATCCATATGCTCTTAATACATTAAGAAAAATCATATTTACTGCTGAACAAGAATTATCTTATAAAGGTACGGCAGATTTTAATACGTATATTAATAAAGTATCGAGTGATTATATAACACTATCTAGTTGTTATTTATTCGGTACTGATAAATTATATCCAGGTTCTGGCTTTGGCTTTACGTTAATAGGCCATGGTGAATCTGCTATTAATTTAGATAAAATTTTATCGGCATTACAAGGTGCTGGTGAAATTGAATATACGTCTGACGATAGTTCTGATGATATTATATATAAGATTAATGTAAATATTCCGAAATTATGATCCGTAATAAAATAAAAGATAATTACGTCGGTCAAGAAATACGGAATCAAGGTTTTGCAAAGTTAAAGGGGTCGGTTATTTCTTCCGATCCCTTAACTAATACCTGTTCCGTTATTTATACCGATCAAATGGGTAATAGACAAACAGAATCGGCTATGCATGTACAAACAAATAGCGTCGACTCTTGGTTCCCAAAACCTGGTGAATATGTTATAATAGAAGCATATAATAGCAAACCTATGGTTACAGGAAGATGGACCGCAGGTTATGCTGCTGAAATTTATGCTGAAAGCGAATTAAAAAGCGATATATTCCCAGATGAATATAATCAAGACCAAGGAGGCTCGATTACATAATGGCTGAAGACAAAGATAAAGCAAAACAAAAAATTGAAGAAAAGCCTAAAACCGTTCCAGATAAAAAATTAAAAATTAATGAAACGGCTCAAAATAAAAATATTGATGAAGTAACAAATGCTGTTAATAATTTAATAGCTGAGACCGGAGATGATGCTTCTCCTATCGATGAAGATAAATCATATTTAGGATTACGTGTTAATGCTACTGAATACGAAGAAGTTTCTAAGCATCCTGATCGAATTAAAGATTGGGCGATGAGACGTGGTACTTCTAGTATCGTTATAAAAGAAAATACATCGGTAGCTATGGCAGTTGGCAATAGTTCTAAATTATCGGTTGATAATGGTACGATTAATTCTGTATCAAATACGCATCGAATTAAGGCAAATCGTATCGATTTAAACTTTGACGAAATACTGTTTAATGGTCATAAATTAAATAATCGTATTTTTGAATTAGCTGATTTTAGAGAGCTTCAAGATAAACCTGGTTCTGTAGTCGGTGACTTTATGGTTAAAGGCACAGTTCTAGTTAAATCTTGGGAGCCAAATCTCGGACGATATGTATTAATTCGTCGTGATATAATTATGCCGTTATTCGGACAAAATACGACGTTAGTCGAAATTGCTGAAGGTCTTAAGTTAAAAGACCCGACGAAGCTCGTAACAGATTTCGCTCCATTCACACAAGCTATGCTTGCTGGCGATTCTCCGATTACAGAAAAGTCTGCAAAAGAAGCGCTAAAAAATATTGGAAAGTAATATCTACGAATTAAAAGTATCTGATTACAAAACATTCGGAGAATTCCAAAAGGCTTTAGACGATAAAAAAGAAACTGTTGTCAAAGCATTCCAAGCTTCTGTCGACAAAGGGAACGAAACGGCTAAAAATTCTATTGTACAAGCTAATCAAGTTTACGAATTATTAATGAATGCTGCTATAAAATATTATAGTAGCAAGGGAGATAATACAGTGCCAACTGATCCAAAAAAATCTACGGATTCTAATGCTAACGGTAAGAAGCAGTCGTAATATACATATAGCTTCTTATATAATTGTAGCCGTCTTCGACGGCAACAATTTTCTCTTTATTTTAGATGGTGAAACATGAATTACAATCAGATCTTAGGAAAAATAAACGAGGAGACTCGTAAAAAAGTTGCTGATGAATATAATGAAATTCATAAAAAGTATATTGTTCCTGAAGACTATTCTGGTTCTGTTAACTTAATTGATAGATTATTAAAAAATAAAAACATCAAAATTGATGATACTCTTAAAAAGAAACTTGAAGATTCTAAGAGTAAACTAACTGAAGCAATAAAAAATAAAGATTTTAAAGGGGCCGCCAAGATTGTAAAAGATCTTGACGGCCTTCCTAATATCATTAAGGATGTCAATGCGCAAGATATTCTTAGACTCGTAGATAAACGAGATATTGCTTACTTAGCTTTTGATAAACTTATCAATAAAGAAATAACAAACAAGATATTTAATACTCTTCATATAACAAGTAAGGAACAATTGCTACCAGCACTTCAAGATAAACGCAGTAAAATAATTGCGATTATTAAAACGTATAAGCATATTAAAAATACAAATCCAGCATTAACAAATCAAATATTAAAAGATTTATCTGATAATGTTAATAAGCAACTCGACGAAGAAATTAAATATGCGACTAATAAATATCAAGTGTTAGCCGAACAACAAGCTGGCAAACGTATCGATGATTTATATACAAGAGCAACTGGATATATAGATTTTGCTAATAATTACACCAAAAATTATTTAGATAAAGCTCAGGCATTAGAAGATAAGCTAAATGGTGCGATTAGTAAACTCGACACAATTCAGCTTGGCGGTTTTGCTAAAACTATTAATATGAATTTACAATTATCTAAAATAGATTTTGTAAGTAAAAATATTGAGCGTGTTAATAAGTATATGCAAAAATATACTGATCTCGCTCGCAAACATTTAGATCGCGCTAAGAAATGGGCCACTGAACAAGTGACCAAGTTAGCATCTAAAGTTCTCGGCGCAGTTGGTAAGAAACTTTCTTCGTTGGGCAAAAGTGCTATTAGTAAAATTAAAATTTAGAAAGGATATATAATGATTGATTTTTTATTAAATTCTGATAAAGATGATATTATGATCGAACAAAGTAATCGGTCACGGCAATTAAAAATTCAATTTAATGTTGCCGAATCATCTAAAAAATTAAAGATTCAATTCTTTGTCGAAACAATTGCTCGACCAAAACAAACGACACATCCTTTGAAAATTAATTTTACGATTCAAAATAAGAATAATCCTTATACTAAACAAAATGTATATGCTGCTTCTATCTGTGCCGATAATGAGGTTTATACTATTCAACAAATCATGATTAGGTTAAAAACTGAATTAGGCGAAGTATTACAGCGTCCTTTGTTAGGATCACGATTAGTAGAATATCGTCATAAAGATAAGTTCGATAAATCCAATTTATTAGCTATTAAATAGTCGAAGGTATTGTTAATGACGATAATTATACTATTAGTGTGAGACCTAATGTTAATGAAAAACAAATTATGTCTTGGCACAATATACACATAGAAATTAAGCATAAAGAAACGAATAGAGTTTTAAAAGGATTTACAATATGAAAAATTTGAATGAAATTTATCAGTCAATAAAAACTTTCTTTGAAAGTAAAATTAAGAATACTGTAGAGCAAGGTTCTATTCTCGATTTATTTATACTATCAGTTTCTAATGAAATGAATGATGCTTATGAATATATTGAGTCTAATAAAACACCTCATATATATACTTCGTTAAATGGGAAAAATCTTGACGATATGGTTAAATTCTGTGGCTTTACTCGTCGTGAAGGAGAGAGCGATCAGAATTTATTGTATCGTTTAATTAACTGGTCTTTAATTAATGAAAAGTCTAATACGATTGCTATCGATGCTGCTTTATTAGATTTAAAAAATGCATCGAATGTTACATATGTACCTATGGTATATGGAACAGGCACAGCTATTTGTTATGTAATTCCGACAGAATATACTGTCGAAAAAATCGAAGCTGCATTAGAAGAAGCTAAGGACCGTTTGAAAAATGTCACGAGTCCTTCATTATATATAGAGTATGTGACACCAGAGTTAAGAGCCGTAACATTAAGTATTAGTATTTCTAATAGCGATTCTAATCTTGCCGATATTAAACGAAATCTCGAAATAAAATTAGCAGAATATATTAATGCTATTCCGCCAAAAGAAAGTTTAGATATTGGATATATTAATAAACTTGGTATTAATGAAACTGGCGTAAGTTATTTTAATGTATCTGGATTATTTGTCGATGGCGTATCAGTTACTAATTTAAAAGTGCTACAAGATATTAAATCTAAGATGTTACTCGATACGATTCAATGGATCGAGGTATAATATATGGATGCTATTACGAATAAAAATTTTATAAAAGCTTTACAATATTTCCCTAAGTGGATGCAAATTCGTCGTCGTCCATATAAATCTAATGCCGGCTATTTGTTAATGTCTATTATCGAAGAAATGACAGACATTTGGAAAGAAGTCGACGAATATGCTAAAGACTTCTTTCTCGTAAATTATGCCGGCAGAGAAGATACTATTATTAGTAAGATATATAAATGTGCGATTGGTGAATTAAATCCTAAGTTAAAACTAGATAATGAATTTACGATTACACAAAGCTTAGTTGAATTTTATAAGCATAAAAAATATGCATATTATGAAAACGGTTATTTGTATTTTAAAATAAACGAAATTGAAAATA
>ERZ773031.785-NODE-785-length-16706-cov-4.110684_pt1 | contig 16706 bp, 17 predicted proteins | sample MGYA00511666_ERZ773031 | MGnify/ENA primary metagenome ERZ773031 (study PRJEB29015, sample SAMEA2738135) | human oral metagenome | biome: human oral; feature: human-associated habitat; material: saliva | place: China | collected 2250 ...
AAACAAGCCTCCGTGGGCAATCATGCGTTCCATTCGGATGCCTTCCTCCTGCGTCAAGATATCAAATCCTATCCGCAGCGGAGCAAACGCCGCATAGAGCTGTGTCAGTACAAAATTTGCCAGCGTGAATGCACTTTGCGGCGTGCGGACGAACAACGGTCTCCCCTTCTCCGTCCGCGTGAGATTTTCCCCCGAGAGGAAGCTATAGTTGAGGAGCCCGCCACCACCGGGGTCCGCCTGTTCCACCTGCTGAAATAACTTTTGATACAACGTATCCGCAGGAACGGAATCCCCCAATACAGTGGCAATCTCTGAAAAAATCCCGAACCATGCGTTGATATCCGAGGTACAATTGTTGCTATGCACCATCGCCGTCGGCTTTCCGTGCGGCGTCATGACAATATCGACGTCCCGATAGACCTTTTGGAACGGTCGCTCCAACACATTCATCGAGAAAATGGATGTACCAACGGAGATATTGCCCGTCCGCTCACGAATGCTGTTCGTGGCGATCATCCCCGTTCCTGCATCGCCTTCCGGGGGGCACATGGGACAGCCCGCCATAAGATTGCCGCTCTCATCCAGAAGCGCCGCCCCCTCCGGCGTGAGTTTACCCGCTGCCTGTCCCGCCGTACACACACGCGGCAAAATGTCAGCCAGTTTTTTGGGAAGTGCCGCCGCCGCAGAAAGCCCGGAAAATATTTTCAGCATCCCCATATCGTACGTTCCTGTTGCGGGGTCGATGGGGAACATCCCGGATGCATCGTCAATGCCCAGCACCTTTTGCCCGGACAGCTTCCAATGGATATAGCCGGAGAGCGTCGTCATATAGTCGACCTGCGCCACATGCGTCTCGCCGGACAGCAGCGCCTGATAGAGGTGCGCCACACTCCATCGTTCGGGAATGTTAAACGCGAGCACGCGGGTAAGCTCCTCTGCGGCCTCTCCCGTTGTATTATTCCGCCACGTCCGAAAAGGAACAAGCAGATTGCCAGCTGTATCGAAGGCGAGATACCCGTGCATCATTCCGCTAATCCCCATCGCAGCAACACGCTGAATGGATATCCTGCACCGCTTTTCCACACGCCGTTGGAGATCTGTATATGCGCTGCGCAGGCCACGCCAAATCTCATCCTGATGATAAGACCAATACATCCCATCAAAATGATTCTCCCACGCATAGCTTCCTTGCGCAATCACATTGCATTTTGCGTCGATCAAAACGGCCTTGATCCGTGTTGAGCCCAACTCGATGCCCAAGAAGGCTTCACCATTACGTACGATTTCTGCTGCTGTCATATCCATTGACAGTGCCTCCTCATCTATGCAGGGTGCTCTGCTTCAAAATACGTCAAAGCACTTCCGTATGACACTTGTTCTTATCATTATCGTACGCTCCCTTTATCCATGTCAACTCCAAATACGTCTATATAAAAAGATTATGGAATCACTGATAACTTTGGCTCGATCATCTTTGCAATGTCCATGATTTCCTCCTGTCAACACGAACGGTTTTACCGCCCACCGTCCGCAATACTTCTTATATTTCTTCCCGCTCCCACAGGGGCAGGGATCGTTACGGCCGACCTTCTCCTGCCCTGCGGGGATCCCAAGCTCTGCCGCGACGCGCTCCAGCTCCTCCAAAAATGCCGCGCGCACGCTCTCATGGGGGAATTCCTGCGTACGGAACTGCTCGCGCAGCTCCTCCACCGTCATGGTCCCGTGCGCGAGTGCTTCGCGCATCCGCGGACCGATGCTCGCCGTCTGCCGCTGCGTGAAGTCATGCGGCATCAAGGTGGAAAGCTCAGCCGGCGTATGGCCGCGATTGGAAAACAGACGCGCGTGGTTGGTGTAGTCCACGCAAAGCGCGACAAATTCCTCAACCTCGCTGTCACGCTTCATGGCAAGCCCCCACTCCTCCGCCACGCCAAGGAGGAGATGAACATCGCCGTCGACGCGCACGTCGAAAAAGACCTCCCAGAGTGCGCGCTCTCGCTCGCCTAGGTACCAGTTCTTCGGCATCCGTTTCATCAGAAAGGCCGCGAGTTTTTGCTGCCACGGCGTCGCCTCGACGTACCGCCAATCCGCATAGTACAGCATCTCTTCCTGTGTCGCAGGCACGTAGAGCGGCTTTCCCCGCTGCCGGTTGAGCATATCGGCATACCCCTCGTCCGTATCGAACAGAATACCGCTGATGATGCTGCGCTCCTGCGGCGTGTGCGGCGGTTCATCCGCAAAGCACTCGTCCAGCCCCATGATGTCATAGCCCTCATCCTCATGGCGCGCCAGCTCGGCAAACGTCCAGAACTGCTCCTCTGTAATCGCACCGCGCGGATGATACGCATGAATCAGCTCCCATGCCTCCGCCAGCGAAATCATACCGTAGAGATTCGCCATCGCGCAGAAATAGTTGCGGAGCAGGTACGACTTGCGGTCGGGCACTCCTGCCGCACGGTACATCTTGTTCAGGCGTCTCCGGTCGTACGTCTCGGGGAACTGAATGAACCGCGGTTTGTTTTCGTTTTCCATGGTACCTCCCTTGCGGATGGCAGAATATAGTATTTTTACAACTCCTTTCACCTACATATTACGTTGCTTTTGCAGCACTGTCAAAGAAAATTCACAGGCAAACGATCCGCCGCACTGCTTTCCGGTCTCCGCTGTGCGTCAGTTGAAAAAATGCCCACCTCCCGCTATAATAAAAGGAGAATACATCAGCAAAAAAGGAGCGCTCACATGAACGAACTCACCCTCAAATACGGCTGCAATCCGAACCAGGTGCCCGCACGCGTCTTTGCCGACGGCGGACTGCCCTTTACCGTGCTGAACGGACGGCCGGGCTACATCAATCTGCTCGACGCGCTGAACAGCTGGCAGCTCGTGCGCGAGCTGAAGGAGATGTCGGGGCTCCCCGCAGCGGCGTCCTTTAAGCACGTCAGCCCGGCGGGTGCGGCACTCGGTCTGCCGCTCAGCGAGACATTGGCGCGCGCGACGCATGCGGCGGGGCGCACGCTCTCACCCGTTGCCTGCGCCTATGTGCGGGCGCGCGGCGCGGACCGCATGAGCTCCTACGGCGACTTTGCCGCCGTCTCCGATGTCTGCGACGAGAGTCTCGCAGAATTTCTGCGCGGCGAGGTCTCCGACGGCATCATCGCGCCGGGCTACACGGAGAGGGCCCTAGAGATCCTAACGTCCAAACGCAAAGGCAGCTATCTGGTCCTCCAAATGGATGAGAGCTACACGCCGCCCGCCATCGAGCGCAAGGACGTGTACGGCGTCACGTTCGAGCAGCAGCGCAACGATGTGAAGATTACGGAGGACTGCCTCACGGATCGCCCGACGGCGAACAAGGACATCCCCGCTGCGGCCCGCCGCGACCTCCTGCTCGCGCTCATCACGCTGAAATACACACAGTCGAACTCCGTCTGCTACACGATGGACGGACAGGCGATCGGCGTCGGCGCGGGACAGCAGTCGCGCGTCCACTGCACGCGCCTCGCGGGAAACAAGGCGGATATCTGGCAGCTGCGCCAGAGCCCGCAGGTGCTCGCGCTCCCGTTCCGTGACGATGTGCGTCGCCCCGACCGCGACAACGCGATCGACGTCTACGTCGCGGGCGACGAGGAAGACTACGCCCTGCTCGCGGCGGACTGGCAGCGGCTCTTTACGGAAAAGCCCGCGCCCTTTACACGCGAGGAGAAACGCGCCTACCTCCGCACGGTCACGGGCGTCGCGCTCGGCTCAGATGCGTTCTTCCCGTTCGGCGACAACGTGGAGCGTGCCCATCAGAGCGGCGTCTCCTACATCGCGCAGAGCGGCGGCTCGATCCGCGACGACAACGTCATCGCGACCTGCGACAAATACGGTATTGCTATGGCAATGACCCACATCCGCCTCTTCCATCACTGAGGAGGAGGCCACGCGAGGGGATTGCTGGATGAGGCTCCGCCTTCATGCAGCAATCCCTTTTTGGTGCCCATTTCGCCACTGACGAGAGCGCTTCTTTCCTCTTCCCCTTTTTCGCGCGCTATGCTATAATAAAAAGAAGTTAAAAAATTGCGGAGAACAGCGATGGAAAACAAACGCATTCCCCTCCTATTTCTGCTCGTCCTCGTGGCGATCCTCGGCGTCAGCACATCCGTGTCTGCGGTGCGGCCGCCCGTCTCCGGCGCCCAGCTCATCCTAAAGCCCGTGCGCATGGAGCAGGGCAAAGACGTGCGCCGTTCCTACTATCAGGTCGGCACGACGGAGATCAAGGCAACGCTCGCACAGATGGGCACGCAGATCCATTTCACCCTGTGGGAGGGCAAGCAGAACGTCTTTCACTTTAGCGCACCGGCATCGCGTCTGGGGCTCGGCTCTTCCGGAGCGTTTATGAGCGACGGGCATCTGTTCTTTTACTGCAACATCAACACACGTGCCGGCTGGCGTCCGCCGGGTGCTCCGCCCGCCTCAGGACGTGCGGTCATCGTCGGAAAATCGCCGGTGGACGGTGTCTGGCGCATCTACGTCGACAGCAGCGACTACTACAATCCGGTGCCTGACGATTTTCAGGTCTATATCGGATCCGTGCAGCACAGTGCAGATCATCCGTACATCGCGCTCGCATTCGGCCGCGAGCTCTATACCGACACGGGCAGACCTGCCGTGCGGTATCGGCTCGACTATCATGCGGACACGGATCAGTTTACATACGAAGAGGAATAAGCACGAGGAGGTGGTTGGTCGTGATCGAGGCGGCCAAGACATTCGAGGAGTATATTAAAAAGGAAAATATCACCGGTTTTGCCATCCGTGAGGTGGGCGACGACCGCGACACCACCGTCTTTGAGAGCGAGATCGAGGCAGGCGGACGGCGGCTGCCCATCGCCGTCGTCATCGACAGCACCGCCTATGCGACCATCCGCGTCCGTCTCGCGCAGAACGCCGTCGACGACACGAACGCCATGCTGCTCACGGGCTGGCTCATGCGGCAGAACCAGGACAGCCGCCTCATCAAGTTCTACCTCACCTCCGATACCGCCATCCTCGCCGACGTCGTCGTCCCGCATAACCCTGCGGCGTTTGACCCCGAGGTCATGACGAGCGTCCTGCGCGTCTTCATCCGCGACATCACGAAGCTCATGCCCGACCTCGCCATGCTCCTGCCCGAGGAGTGAGCGCGTTTGACAAACGCAAGCGAATCTGCTATCATAGCAATCACTGCGGGCGTAGTTCATCGGTAGAATGAAAGCTTCCCAAGCTTTAGAGGTGGGTTCGACTCCCATCGCCCGCTCCAGCGAAAATACAGCACCATCCGAAAGATGGTGCTTTTTTTGCGTAATATACGCTTTTCCTTTATCTTATCTCTTCCAGTTCCTGCCGATACTGCGCCCATTCATCGGCAGGGACACCTATCATCGAGAGTGCCTCATCGGTCGGCATCCCCGACATAAAGACGAGTCGACGGAGGATAGCGAGGCGCTCTTCCCTCTGCCCCTCTCTTCGCCCTTCTTTTCTCTCCTCTGCAAGACTGATCGCGTAGCTCATATAACTCGCCTCCTCATTTCTTGATTACAGGAGGCTCTTATAGAGATGGCGGTCTGACTGCGGAATGTCAAGCAGGTCCATCGCTTGTTCCGCTGATATTCTGAGTTTTGTGATCAATTTTTTTAGGGCTTCCAGACGAGCTTCCTTTCGCTCTTCTTGCCTTTCTTCTTTGATCTTCATCTCGAAAGTCATATAACTCACCGCCTCCGCTTCAATCATTTTCACTTTTTGTATTTCTTTATGAATCTCTTGAACAAATTGATCTGATGAAATGACACCATCTACATAGTGAAGAAACGCCTTGATGGATGTGTCGATTTCGCCGATTTGTCCTTTTGTGTTTAGAAATATTTTTCGTGAACCGTCACGCAATCGAATCCCATGATCCTCAATGCATAGATTCTCGAACGTATAGATGTATCGACCGGCATCAAACGGATCGAACGGACAGATAAAAATAATAATCGTCTGATTCAGACTGTCGTAATCTGCTCCTGCCGCCATCAGATCCGTATCCATCATCGACTGGTAATAGCGCGTCCGTTTTGACAGGCGATCTCCATCTGGCTTTCTCACCTGCATCTCGATGTTGTATACCGTGCCTTGGTTATCTTTTACATAGACGTCCAGACGAATACCTTTACTGTGATAATGTGCCGCAATAGACTTCTCTGTCTCTAAATAATGTATGTCCTTAATCTCGATGCGAAGAATCCGTTCGAGCATCTGCTTGCAAATGCGCTTACGACTCATAATCAGCTTGAACATATAGTCGTCACTAATCGTCAGGTCTTTCCAGTCCTTCATCCAAGCGTCTCCTTTCCCGTATTTTAACCGACCAAACGCAGTAAATCAACGCCGGCAAAACAAATTCCTTCCTGTCATCTCACCATCATTTTTCAAAGCATGCGCACCTACCCGCACACCTCGATCTGGCACGCCCGCATCGCGTTGAGCGCGGTCGTGTGACTCTCGGGCGTGACGCCCGCGCAGCAGGCGGCGTCGACACTGATGCGCTTTTCGGGGTAGAACGCCTTCACGAGGAGGGCGTTCGAGATGACGCAGATATCCGTGCAGAGCCCGACGAACTCGATCGCGTCGTAGTCCGCGAGGGCGGCGGGGAGTGCCGTCGCGCCGAACGTGGGCTTTTCGATCACGGCGGCCGCCGCATCGGCAAAGGGGCGGAGCGCCTCCACGATCGCCCAGCCCGCCGTACCGCGAATGCAGTGCGGGACGGGCAGATGCTCTCCCTCCTGCGTCGTGAGATAGTCCGCGCCGTGCGTATCCATGGTAAAGACGAGTGCCGTCCCCGCCGTACGCGCCGCCGTCAGCTTCTCCACCATACGCGGCAGCATCGCCTGCGCCTCCGCCGTGCCAAGTGCGCCGTCCACGAAGTCGTTCTGCATATCCACGACGACGATAGCCTTCTTCATTGTATGTCCTCCATATTGTCGATGCTCAAAAATAATCACCGCCTCACTATCGCGGCTTGCTCAGTCCTCCTGCTCCGCCCCATAGATTTCCCATAGGCCAAGAAGTTTCAGCAGATCATTCCAGTTGTCGGGATAGGCATTGCTTCCGTAGATCCCTACTGGCTGGATATCCTTACAGCACACCCTCATGCTCCACTGTGTCCCATCCAGTATGGATGGATTGATATACTCTCCTACCCAACATTCTGTATGCAATGCTTTAAAATCCTCGGCCGTAATAGGCAGAATTCTTTCTCCCACCCCTTTTTCGATCAGCACGGTCTCATTGCTGCGGAATGAAACATGATATTTGTGCCAGCCCCAATATCCACCAATATTAAAATACACATCCGTTAATTCTTTTGGTGTGCTCTGCCAGTCGATTTCCTTGAGACGCTTCAGACAGCGCGGGATCGTTCCATTTTTAATCCCGTCGCGCACTGCGCCCTCGCAGAATCGCTCACCACGGATGATCCCCATAATAAGTGCAAGAATGCCCTGCGCGTCCATATTACTCACATCGGCATTGGAGATCGACCGTTCCTCCCATTTGAGGCCGTGTTTGTGCAGAATATCTGCATAGTGCGTCAGTCCATATGTCGGATGCCCCTCTGAGAACGCATAAAAATCATCCATAAAGGACACGACCAGTTTATCGTAATGCATGAACGGAAAAACTTTGGGGTGTTCAGGCGAGCCATCATTTTCCCGATCAAAGACCCATTCGCCGACGTATTCCATCTCCGTGAATCGTCCAATGTACTTCGTCAGTACGCGAAATTCCTCCTGCCCCATCCCATAGCGCGCCTCCCATTCATCATAGATGGGACGGAGGCGGCCATCGAGGTAGGAGAGTGCCTGCGCGCGGATCGCGGCGGGGATGCCATAGTACGCCTCAGCGATCGCGCCCGTGATCGCAGCAATGGTGTCACTGTCACCGCCGAGCGAGATCGCCGTGCGGATGGCATCCTCAAAGGAGCATGACTCGAGGAAACACTCAATCGCCTGCGGCACAGTATGCTGGCAGGTCTCGTTAAAAATATAGTCCTCCCGAATCCCGTCAATGGTAAAGTCGAGCGCGTAGTAGTGCTCCACGATATGGGCGGCGATCTCCTGCTGCGTGTGCCCCGTCCGTGCCATATAGACAGCGACGGCCGTCGCCTCCGCGCCCTTGATCCCCTCCGGGTGGTTGTGCGTGACCTCCGTCACCGCCTTAGCGAAGGCGATGGCCTCCTCCATGCTGCGCGCGGCAAATCCTGCGGGACTGACACGCATCGCCGCACCGTTGCCGAAGCTGTCGTAGGGCGCAGGGTTATCGGTGATGAACATCCACCAGTAGAACCGCCCGCCATAGCCGCAGTCGGGATAGTGCTGCCCGATGCTCCGCATCCAGTGCACCGCGTTCGCGCGCAGGCGCGCATAAAACGCCTCCTCCGCCTCTGCCGCATCCGAGAGCCCTGCGGCATCCGCCGCTGGTGCGTCCGTCGTCTCCCTCTGCGTCTCCATGATCGCCTTCGCCACGGACAGCGTCATAATGCTGTCATCCGTCGCAAAACAGCCCTCCGCAAAAAGCTCAAAGTCCTTGCTGCGGTGATTGTCGAACTCAAACCGCGAGCCGACAATATCGCCAATGATCGCCCCCAGCATCCGTATGGCCTCCTTTAAGGAATCACACAGGTTATTCTATTTCTTTTCCTTTTCTCACAGGAGCAATCTCGTTGTGCCATCTCCTGTGTGCGATGCTCGGCAGGAAGGCACAGCCCCCTGCTGAGAAAGTGTTCAGCACAGCGCTCTTACCGTACGCACAAAGCCAGCACAATCACCACACCGCCCCTGCCGTGTGCACCTCCTTATACTCCATCACGCTCTCTTCTTATTCTGTGCGTATTTTACTTCATTGCTTCTAATTATAACACAGGTAAAATACGCGCGCCATTATCACAATTTTACAGCTTTATACAGATCGCGGAAAATCCGCAAAAAAGGGCGTTCCCCCCCCTTGCATTTTTTTTATTTTTCTCTACAATGTGGATACTGTCACACAAGGAAATGGATGAGGGAGGGATGCACTATGACGATGCTGCCGCGCCAGTACATGATGCTGTTTGGAATCACGATTACGGCGTTTATCTTCAACACGTCGGAGTTCATGCCGATCGCACTGCTCATCGACATCTCGGAGTCGTTCTCCATGACGGAGGCGGCGACGGGACAGATGATCACGATCTACGCGTGGGTGGTGGCGCTGCTGTCGCTGCCGCTGATGCTGCTGACCTGCCGCATGGAGCTGAAGAAGCTGCTGCTCCTGATGGTGGCGCTCTTCGGTATCGGGCAGATGATCTCAGGGATCGCGACGAGCTATGAGATGCTGCTCGGGGCGCGTATTGTCGTCGCCTGCGCGCACTCGATTTTCTGGTCGATCGCCGCGCCGCTCGCGACGCGTCTCGTGACGCGCGAGCATCAGCCGACGGCACTCGGTATGATCGTGACGGGCAGCTCGGTCGCGACGATTGTCGGGCTCCCGCTCGGCCGCGTGATCGGGCTCGCCGCAGGGTGGCGCATGACGTTCCTCCTGCTCGCCGTGGTCGCTGCTGCCGCATTCGTCTATCTCGCGATTCTCCTGCCGCAGCGTACGCCGGGGGCGGGGGTCAGTGTCCGCGAGCTGCCGTCGCTCGTGCGTCAGCCTGCGCTTGCGTGCATCTACGTCATGACGGCGCTCTTTGCGACGGCGTATTTCACGATGTATAGCTACATCGAGCCGTTCCTGCATACGGTCGCCTCGTTCTCGCCGGATCTCATTACGGCGGCACTCATGCTGCTCGGGGTGAGCGGCATCATCGCGAGCCTCGTGTTCTCGCGTATGTACGGCAGGCACCGCTTCTCCCTGCTGCGCTGGTGTCTGGTCGGGGTCGCCGCCATGCTCTTTCTCTGGCAGGCGGCAGCCATCTCCGCCGGCACGATGATCGTGCTGGCGATGGTGCTCGGCGTTCTCGCGACGCTCTACAATACGATGTTCCAGGCGGAGGTGCTCACCATCGTCCCGCGCGACGCATCGACGGTCGCGACGGCGATCTACTCGGGGATCTTCAACCTCGGCATCGGCGGCGGGACGTACATCGGCGGGCTGGCAGCGGGGGCTGACCACCTCGCCCACATCGGCTACATCGGGGCGGTCATCGCAATCGTCGCCGCCGTGCTCTGCCGCCTGGTCTACCTGCCGGCGGTGGAAGTGCCTCACAGGAATCTGCGGTGATCTGGGGAAGCACTGATAAAGCATACATAAGGGACACCACGCAGCAGCTTGAGCGACGCGGTATCCCTTTTTCCCATCACCTTATTCATGGAAATGTAATCTCTTATCATTGAGCAGTGTCTCGACAAGTCAATCACTGTCATCGCTGCCGCTGCACTGGCAGCAGCTTCCCTGACAGGACAAAAATCTGCACCAATCTGACGGACTTCATTTTATCAGCGGTTCCTAAATGCACACAAAATCCCGCCGCATTCGGAACATACCGAACGCGACGGGATTTTTATGTGGGAATCCAACGATTCCTTTATTCCGCTGCTTTCTTCCCACCCATGGTCATGAAGAGGAAGAAGATCGAGAGGATACAGGAGGCGAGGAGGCTGATGAAGCCGCCCGTCCAGCCGAAGTGGTCGACGACGAAGCCCATGTAGACGCCCGCGAACGCGGAGCCGACGATGTAGCCCATGAGGCCCGTAAGGCCGGTCGCGCCGCCCGTTGCGACACGCGGCACCATGTCCGCCGCCTGCAGTCCGATCATCATGACCGGCCCGTAGATGAGGAAGCCGATGGCGATCAGCGCGAGGTTGTCCACGAGGACGTTGCCGGGCGGGTTGAACCAGTAGACAAGGATCGCGACGATGACGAACGTCATAAAGATCATCGTCGCAGGCGCACGCCGTCCGCGGAACACACGATCACTGAGGTAGCCGCTCACGAGCATGCCCGGGATGCCCGCCCACTCGTAGAGGAAGTACGCCCAGCGCGAGCTCTCCTTGGAGAAGCCCTTGACCGCCGCGAGATACGTCGGTGCCCAGTCGACGACGCCGTAGCGGATGAAGTAGACGAAGATGTTCGCGATCGCGAGGTACCAGAGCAGCCTGTTCTTGATGATGTACTTCATCAGAACTTCCTTTGCCGTCATCTGCTTGTCCATGACGGCACCGTGCTCCTTCGGGTAGTCCTGCTTATACTCCTCGATCGGCGGCAAACCGCAGGACTGGGGCGTATCACGCAGGAGGAAGAAGGTGATGAAGGCGAGGACGATGGAGATCAGCGCAGGGAAGAAGAAGATACTGTTCCATGTGCCAAAGAGTGCGATACCTGCCGTCGCAAGCGGTGCAATCAGCCCGCCGCCGAGGTTGTGCGAGACGTTCCACCACGACCACCACGCACCGCGCTCGGTCTGGGAGAACCACGTCACCATAGACTTTGCATACGGCGGGTAGCCCATTCCCTGGAACCATCCGTTCATAAAGCTCAGCGCACACATGATCGGAATGCTCGTCATGACCCCCGGCACGACGCCGAACGCAAGTGTTACGAGCGCACTGAGCAGGAGGCCCAGTGTGGCAAAATACTTCGGATTCGAACGATCCGAGATGTTTCCCATGACGAACTTACTCACGCCGTACGCCACCGAAAGCATGGTCAGGACGATGCCAAGATCCGCCTTGGAGTAGCCATAGTCCTGAATCATGTAGGGCATCGCGAGACTGAAGTTCTTGCGAATCAGGTAGAAGGCCGCGTACCCGATAAATGTTCCGAGAAAGACCTGCCGTCGGAGTGACTTGTACCGCTCGTCAATCTGGTCGGCAGGCAGCCGCTCGATGTGCGGTGCCGGTGAAAAAATTGACATAATGAATTCATCTCCTTTGCGAACTTTATGTTATCTACAGTATAGTGAATGCAGCATTTCCCGACCATCGGCAAAGTTCTGTTTTTTTCTCAGATTTCTCCCCATTTTTTCATCAGAAATACAACACCCCACATCAGAAAACATCCGATGTGGGGTGCTGTTGATACGTCTCTACACGCTACTGCAAAAGCCCGTATCGCAGGGCGAGAGTGACAAGTTCACTACGTCGACTGCAGTCTAGTTTCTCGTAAATATGCTTCTTATGTGTGTCCACTGTCTTGACACTGAGATGTAGCCGCTCGGGCAGCTTGATCCCCGCGCGGATCAGCAAATGGTCATCCACAATCATCAGATTCATCCGTCAGTCGCCCCCTTCCGCGCAGTTCAATGCGATAAACCGTCGTCCACTCCGGCAGCTCTGCAGAGAGCTCCATCCGCCCCGCGAGCAGGCGCACGCGCTCGGCGATCCCGTAGATCCCCATGTGGTTCTCCCGTCGCGCCGCACGGATACGCTCCGGTGTGATGCCGTCGCCGTTGTCCTTGACATAGAGCACGATGCGCTCCTCTGCGCTCAGGCGAATCTGTGCCCGCGTCGCGTGGGAATGCCGCACGATGTTCGTCAGGCACTCCTGCACGATCCGATAGACCGCCAGACTCTCCACGTCGCCGGGCACTGCCGCGACCGCGCAGACGAGCTCGATGTCCACCGCGTGCTTGCGCCGATAGTCCGCAACCAGCTTCTCAAGTGCCGCCTCGATCCCCAGCTCATCCAGTGCCGGCGGGCGCAGCTCCACCGCGAGATTCCGCAGCCGCGCGAGCGTATCCGCCGTCTCGTCACGGATCGCGAGCAGCGCCTTCTGCATATTTTCATCGTCCGTCTCGTTCGCGAGCGCACGCAGGGAAAAGAGCAGTGCCGTCAGCGTCTGCCCGCTCTCGTCGTGCAGCTCCATTGCAATCCGCTTGCGCTCCTCCTCCTGCGCCGTGATGATGTGCCGCAGTAGACGACTGCGCTCCTGCGCCCCCTCGCGCAGATGCCGCTCCATATCGTTCATCGCATTCGCCAGACGCCCGATCTCATCCGTCGCAGGGAACGTGATTGCACGCCCCGAGAAATGCCCCTTGGAGATATGCTCCGCACGTTCCATCAGATGATGAAGCGGACGCGTCAGGATCTCCGACAAGCGAAAGATCAGCACCGCCGCGAGGAGCAGGATGACCAGCGTTATCCCCAGCATTTTCAGCACATTGGAGACCAGCAGCTCCCGCAGCGCATCCTCACTCACGCCGACGCGAACCACGCCGAGCGCACCGCCCTCAATGGGCCAGCGGATGTCCTGGATCTGTCCGAGGCTCGTGTCTACGCGCAGTACCTCCGGCTCCGCACTGGCCTCTCCGTGCAGCTCGCGCAGATGCAGCGGTATCCCTTTGGTAAAGGTATGTGCCATCACACGTCCGTCCGTGTCCAGCAGAAAGATATACGATACAAAGTCATTGTTGCGTTTCTCTGTGTGGATCAGCTCCTCAAGCGCGAAGAGATTGCCCGTCTGCAGCGCGTCGCTGCTGAGCTCCGCCACCTCTGCCGCCACGCTCAGCCCGCGCCGCTCCAGTGACGCACGCATGATGTCAGACAGCGTGACGAGCATGAGTGCACCCGAGAGAATGGCGAAGAGCAACACAATCCCCATCACGATCACCGTCAGCTTGCCCGCAATGCGGAGTTTCGCAAAATACTGCATCAGATCCCCTCTTCCGGCGAGAACCGCGGATAGAGTTCCGGCTGCGGCGGCACGAAACGGTCGATGAGCAGCTGCTCCATCGCCTCCTTTGCCTCCGGATCTCTGTCCAGATGCAGAAGGATCTCCTGCACTGCATCCGCCTCCCTCAGATCGCGCCGCGCCACCACAGGCCCCATCCCGCTCCCCGGCAGCACCTGTACAATCCGCACCTGCTCGAGCATCGCGGGCGCATACTCCCGGTAGTAGTCATACGTCAGGCTCGCGATCACGCCGCCGTCTACCAGACCGTCCGCCACCGCACGCAGTGAGTCATCATGGCTGTAGGTAAAATAGGAGGAGCGAAAGAAGGTCTCGGGATCCTCGCCCATTTTCCGCAGATATGCACGCAGCTCGAGATAGCCCGAGTAGCTCATCGGGTCCACATAGACGAACCGCCGTCCGCGCAGCTCCGCAAGCGAGGTAACGCTGCTCGCACGCGGGACAATCACATACGAGAAATAGTAGTTCGTTCCACCACGCTCCGGCATCGCCAAGAGGCGCACATCCTCCTTTTTCCCATACACCATATACGCACCGCTCGACAGGAACGCCACATCCGCATCCCCCTTCGCCAGCAGCTGATTGATCTCGGCGTAGCTGCGGCGGTGCAGGAGCAGCACCGGCCGCCCGAGCAGCCGCCCGAGACTGCGCACCATCTGACTTTGATAGCCCTCCGTGCGCGCGTGGTTCAGCACCGAGATCATCGCCACCCGCAGCGGCGGCTCGCGCATCTCCATCTTGTACCCCGGGATCGGCTCTACCTGCTCGAAGTCGATCTGTGCCCGCTGCTCGGCGCGGAGGGAGAAGAATACACCGACCAACAAAGCAAGCACCAGTCCCGCAAAAATGTATCGTCGCTGCATGATGCACCTCCTTTGCCGCGTACAGTCTGAGAAGCACTCTCTTTGCTTTTCTCCTATTATAGCATATTCCGCAGCAAGAGAAAAAACCTGCCCCACAGAGGGACAGGCATGTTGCATATACACATCACGTCATCATGCGGTTGAGCAGCATCTGGTGAAAAAGGTGATATAGATTTCCAAAAAGGGAGAAAATACATCATTCGATTTTCTCGTGAATTGCAAGAGCAAGTTAAGGAATGTTTCAATAGCGTATACTTCACCCAAGAAGGTATTAAACCGTTATGCTGGTGTTTAATAGCCAAGAACTCGACGAGGCCGGCTGTTTATCTCATCCGCTATTTTCGGATATCTTCTAAGATTGATAGGATACTATCGTCTCCCTATTTCCATCACTCACACATTACTCTTCCTTCGATTGCATGGCGCACAGAGCATCTGGCAGTTCTCCGGCGTTGTTTTCCCGCCCTTGCTCCACGGCGTGATATGATCCGCCTGCATCTCCTCTATTTGAAATTGTTTCCCACATTTTGGACAGATTCCCTTTTGTCGCTGATATGCTGCACGGGACATACTCGAAGAAAACGCTCGTATACTCAGACATTTCTCCGCACCGCCGAGCACGTACTCATATACACCGGACTTCTTCGTGACATCATCGTCCTCCATCAGTGCGGCAACGCGTGCTTCCAGTGTTTTCGGGTCATATTTCCCGTCTTTATACCTATTGTAAAGGATTCCCCACTCCAAGCCCTTCATTTCTTTGCGATACTGCGGGAACGTAACCTGTACCCAATCCACAACACCTTTGAAGTAAAGCCACAAATCACTGCAATTCGTATCATGCTGGTGCTGTGCCATATAGTCCTCGATCTCAATATCATCTCGCGCCGCAATCCATCGGAGCGTCGTCTCCAAGTAATTTTGACGGATCGCCGAACCGCTTAAATAGTCCTTGGCAAGCTGATGTGCAGGACACAGGGGTTTACTGAAGCGTTTTTTCGCCTCGGCAAGCCATTCTCCCGTATAGATTGCGTTGCGCAGTTCCTGTGCCGTCAACTGCTCACCGGCAATGTTGATGATCTTGAACCAATCCAGCTTTTCCCGATCCGTCCCTTCGCAGATGTAGACCATGAGAGGATAGTCCAATATCTGCTGTTTCTCCTCGGCAGTCAGATTGTGAAACGCTCTGTGATCAATCGAAAAATCCCCATGAACGTACTGGCAAATGCTGATTGTTCGCTGTTGCCCATCCAGAAGCTCAAAATGTTCCCCTCCGCTTTTGACCCAGTACATGACATTCAGGGGGAAATTTTTCTTGATCGTATGAATCACTTCGTCGCGCTGTTTATCCTTATAGATAAATTCACGTTGAAATGCCGGGCGGATGTTGAGTTTCCCGCCATACCCCACAACGCCGTTCTCTGCGCTGTCAAGGTATCCCTCCACAACAGCGCGGACAGGGATTTTTTGCAGTTCGATCTTCACGATGATACCGTCCTTCTACGAATCAAGATACGCGGGTATGTGTTTTTCGGTATGCCGTTCGCTCCGATCAGCACCGGCGTTGCATTGAGGTCACTATAGTTGGGGTAGTCAGCCTTGGTATATACCTTGGAGCGCAGCGCAGGATCACCCGCACCACGCTTGGCTATGCCGATGATCTCAAACTGATCTGGATTGTATTTGTCGAGAAATGTAATGGGAACGCCCATGATGCCATTACATCCTGTATCGGATAAAGAGACGCTTATACTTCCGTTCGCCGTGCAGGAGCGGCTGTGCAACACCGCTTGTGGAATCCCAGATTCCATGTGAGAATCCCTTTCCCTCACTCTCGCTTGCTCCAAGGATCTCGAATTGATCGGGATTATATTTATCAAGGAAGGAGATCGGGACGCCCATGATACCGTTACACCTTCCGACGGATGATGATGCGGCTGTATAATCTCCGCAACATTCTGTCTGTCTGTCTGTCTGTCTGTCTGTCTGTCTGTCTGTCTGTCGAATCATGCGTATTTACAGCATTTTTGTCAACCCCCTCTGCTAAATAAAATCGTCCCGTCCCTCGTTTTCCATTGTATAATACGACAGGCTCCGCCACCTGATAGTCCGCACCAATGATCTCAAATTGGTCGGGATTGTATTTATCCATATAGGTAATCGGGACACCCATGTGCTCAA
>ERZ773031.798-NODE-798-length-16561-cov-6.919726_pt1 | contig 16561 bp, 15 predicted proteins | sample MGYA00511666_ERZ773031 | MGnify/ENA primary metagenome ERZ773031 (study PRJEB29015, sample SAMEA2738135) | human oral metagenome | biome: human oral; feature: human-associated habitat; material: saliva | place: China | collected 2250 ...
AATGACACGAATTACATTGCAATAAGCATTAGCGTAATTAGTGAAATTCGTAGTCGGTAAAAGTGAGATAGAGGTTTGTACATATCATAAAGTTCAAAGTTCAACCCTCAAAGTTCAAAGTAAATAGTTCAAAGTTTAAAGTAAATTTTCCCCTTTTCTTGCTCATTCTCCATATTTTTCATAATTTTGTAACGTGTCATAATATCATTGTTTTAAAATGATAAGGACAGATGAAGACACGGAATAAATGAAAGAAGAAGAATGAAGAAAATACTACTATTATTGACAGTGCTACTCTTTGCAATGGGAGCACGTGCGCAAAAAGATATTGTTTCGATGGCTGATGCGATTAAAATCTTTCAAGCAAAGACACTACAAGTGGGTAAACAAGTGCTTGAAAAGCAAGGCTACAGCTATAAAGGAGTCTCATCGGACGAGTTTGGAAAGGACTATAACTGGGTAAAGAATATGAACCTAACCAGCGACTTCCTACCAACTGCCATGGGACGTGGTAACTCCAGTATGGTACTCTTAGCACAAAATGGCAAGACGGTTTATATCTATGTCTTTAACCGTACTGCCTTTGCGGGCTTACAGGCACAGGTGAAAGCGATGGGATATGACATGGGTAATGCTGTGAAGGGAGACAAGACTACGCTGATTTGTACGAAGGATAATCAGCCAACAATTAGCTTTCTGACCCTCCAGCAGCCACTTCCTTACTGTGTGCAGATTACCGAGTAAGCGAAAAAGACAATAAGATAATAGGATAGAAAACGTAGATAATGAAGAAGAAACCAACCTATAAGGTACCCGTATCCATCTGTGCTATAGTGCTTGTGGTGGGTGCTATAGTACTTGCTGTTCTCATGGAAACACGTGAGATGGCTCCTCCTCGTAAGTACGAGGTGGATATGTCGGGTGAAGTTATCGGTATTGATAATGGTCCGAAGATTCCTGTATTGACAAAGGAAGAGGAGAAAGACGAAGAGGTGAAGGAGGAGAAGAAGACAGAAGCTCCAAAGAAAGAATCTTCTGAGTCGGAAGAGACAGCAGATCCAGAGAACCCTGTCATCGTTCCTAATGTTCCAGAAGGTCAGACTGAACCAGTTGTAAAGGCTCCTGTGCCTGAGATTAAAAAGCCTACGATTGACCAGATTGAGAATTAATGTGGGTGATATAGGTGTTGGGTGTTAAATGTTGGGTGTTGATGGTTTGTAAAAAGGGCTATATAACATCTTGATCAGGATAAAGACGGACAGCTTCACAGGTGTTGATGGTTTGTAAAAAGGGCTATATAACATCTCACATAGAATATCAAGTTATATGTACTTGGTATTTTTAAAAATAAGTTGCTGTCACTTTTAACATTTCGTGTAAATGAATGAAATGTTGGTACTTATGAGCCTTAAATGGCTGACAGGAGTGACAGCAAGTTTTATTTTACCAGCCATTAACCCCAATGTAAAGCATATTGTTTTTGAATAGTCTTGTTTTATTGTCGGTTTTTTGTCAGTCTTTCTGTCTTGAAGTAATTCGCTACAACGCTAATATAAAGACAATTAGTTCGTTCGACAATAAAACAAAACTTGTTTGAGTGCTAATCTTATTTACCTTAAAAGGGTAAACCTATTACCAATTAATATGGGTTATTCTGCCGTTTTTGATCGTCGCAGAGATAACATAACTACGTTTTGACTTACCACCCTTGCGATCGATATCCAATGTAGCTGGTATCTTTAGGCGAATATCTGCACCAGCTTCATCACTCTTTTTAGTTACTTCAGTAGGCGAACCAAGGTGCCAGTTAATTGTCTTGACATCAGCTTGATAAAGTCGGTCGGTCATATAACGGCGAATATCCTTCACCGTAGCACCACCTGAACCAAGGAAGTTTAATGATGGCGCAACAGCACCAGAAATCTTATCCGTGCTTTTACTGTTGATACCTTGTAAGAGTTGGCGCACCGCAGCAACCGCTTTTGCTCTCTCACCATCCGTTACCTTTGCATCAGCTGACTCCTCAGCCTTCTCTGGTGTTAGAATATTCTTCAACTTCTCATCGGCTTCCTTACTATGAATACCATTCGGATGCTGCGCCTTATAGCCAAGATAAGCATTCTCGTTGTTTTTAGCGATAGCTCCTGCCCAGTCTATCTCGTCAATCTTTGCTTCCAACTCACCACGATGTTTTGAGTCTGGATACTTAGCAATAAACTGCTGTAACACTTCCTTTGAGTTACTGGTCAATGCCACAGAAAGTTCATTATCAGCCTGTTGCATATCATGGGTAGTAGTAGTCAGCACCTTCAAACGGGCTGATATGCTATCACGATGTGCTTTAGAAGCTGATGGATTCTCCTTGAGATAATTCTTTAGTACGGTTGGTTCGCTACTGCTCATTGCTTGTGCGAAAGCCTCCTGCTCATTGTTAGCTTTGCTTGCGCCCACCCCTTGGTTGTAGAGGAAGAGCAATACGGCTGCAGTGATGGCAGCGATGAGCAGTGAGACAGCCAATGACAGATGATTATTCTTATCCGGAGTACTTTCCTCCTCGTCCTCAGCTATTGCCTCAGCATTGGCAATCACCTCCTCATCAGCATTATCATCCATGATGAAGTCGGCATCGACAGCCTCTTCCTCCGTGTTTGGCTCGTTGAAAGTGTCTTGTGTCTTATCGTCGTAATTATCCGTTTCGTGTTCTTCCGTTTCCTCTACTGGGATGATAACATCATCGTTTCCTGTTGCTTCCTCCTTGTCAACTGACATGAGAACAACAGGCTCTTGCACCTTACTTTCGTTCGTAGCCTCACTTGTGTGATGCTCTGCAGCCGTAACAGAACTCTCAATATGGTGTTCCGTATGATGACAATTCGGACATGATGATTCCTCTTTGAGGTATAATTCACCGCAATGAGAACATTTAATGATATGTCCGGCAATCTCTACACCGCAGCTTGGGCATACGGGAGCCTTGTCGCTCACTTGATGGCCACATTCAGGGCATTTGATGATCATTTATCTAACGTAAGATTATAGTAGTGTGGATAATTATCTGTTTCCTTTTCTCTTGGTGTTGAAGCTAACGCTTTCGTCGGAATCGCAGCTCACGCATACTGTGGTTGCCCATCAGTCGAGACTTATCAACATATCCTCTCACACCGTTGATACGTCCCTTGCCAGTGTACTGCCAAGCAAAGATGTCTCTTCCATCGTTCAGTTCTGGCTCGCGTCCGTTATACTGGGCAATGAAAAGTTTATAGCCGTCGAGTGCACCGCTGAGATATCTGTTATAGAAGTTTGTATACGTGTAAACCAACGGTTTGACACCATACTCCTGTGTCATAAGTACGAGGAACCTCTGTAAACTATCGCGTAAAGCCTCTGTACTCAGTCCGCCGGTGGTCTCAATATCTACCATTGGAATGAGATCTTGATCTTGTGGACGACACTGCATGCGGAAGTTGCGCAACTGCTCCTCTTGTGGAATAGCAGGGCGATAGAAGTGGTAAGAACCGACATTCATACCATAGCGTTGTGCTGCCTCAATATTCTCAAGATAGCGTTGGTCAATACGTGAACCGCCCTCAGTGGCTTTTAAGTAAACGTAATTGAGCTTATGATTGCTATTTTCAGCTACTGTCTCCCACCATACATCGCCTTGGTAATGGCTCATGTCAAGCCCATGAACATGGCTGCAGGTGTCTTCGCATTGGATAGTATATTGTGCCTTCAGACCTGCAAAAGAGAATATGCAGGCGATGAGCATTATTATCTTTTTTAACTTCATAGATGCAAAGATAACATTTTAAGTTGAGATAGCAGTCTGAACAAAGTATAATTCTGTTGATTTTAGTATTTCTTAATTCATAAATCTTAGATTTATTGTGTCTTAATGTTAGTGCGTAGAGCGAAAAGAGGCGTAAGATTTATAAATTTATAGGGCATGATGATTAAATCAAAATCGGCTTATGAAAGGGGGAAATAGCCAGACAAAACTGTGGGAAAAGTGGTTTGTTACTATGCTTTCATTCAGTATTTTCTGTCGTCGATACAATCTGATAGCTTTTTTGCGATGGGAGTTTTGTCAATTATTTTCTAATGGCTCTAACACAATTCATGCTCTTTTAGCTTCTTAAAGACGCCCTTTTGGCTTGCAAAAGATGCCCTTTAAGCCCCTTACTAACGCCCTTTTGAAGTCCTATTAAGCACCTCTTGTTTTACTCCTTTATAACTATTTGATTTACTGATGGTTGTAAGCGTTGTGTTCTTAGGTGTTTTCTGTCTTTTTAGGAGTAGTTCTCAATGAAATTATGTAAGTTTTTTTCAAGTCTTTATTGTTGTTTTTTGCGGTGTTAAGATAGAGCAGTTTTTAGTGTGAAAGGGTGGGCGAGATCGTTTGTTGGTAGTGTTTAGGATAGCTTGGTATAGCAAAAAAAACAGGTCTTTTCGTTAAATGTACGTACGTTTATCATACCACTTTAACGAAAGGACCTGAAAAGATAAGCTTTTTGTTAGCTTATTATGCTTCTGCAGCCTTCAGATACTGGTTGTAAAGCCACTGCTTTTGCTCGGCAATAGTGAGCTGACTGTTGTCGAGTTCAAGGGCATCATCAGCCTTGCGAAGCGGTGATGTCTCACGATGAGAGTCGATATAGTCACGCTCCTGCACATTCTTAAGGATGTCGGCAAAGTCTGCTTCCATTCCCTTCGCCTTCAACTCGTCGTAACGACGTTGCGCACGTACCTCTGCTGAAGCGGTAACGAAGATTTTAAGTTCGGCATTCGGGAATACCACCGTACCGATGTCGCGACCGTCCATAACGATTCCTTTCTCTGCTCCCATGCGCTGCTGCTGTTCGACAAGTGCCTTACGCACAAAGGCGAGTGTGGCGATAGGGCTAACATGAGATGACACCTCCATCGTACGGATTTCGTTCTCAACATTCTCACCATTGAGGTAAGTGTCTGGACGCCCCGTCTCCTTATTGAGTTGGAAACTGATGTTGATATCCTTCATCTGTGCCTGCAACTCCTCTTCGCGGATGGTTCCGTCTGCGTTGAAGAGGTTATGACGTAGCGCATAGAGTGTAACGGAGCGATACATAGCACCCGTGTCTACATAGATATAGCCAATCTCCTTGGCAAGGTCTTTTGCCATTGTGCTCTTTCCACATGATGAAAAGCCGTCGATGGCGATAGTTATTTTCTTCATATACTTTGTTAATTCATAATTCACAATTCATAATTATGATTACTGCTATAATTCATAATTTAGAATTCATAATGCATAATTATGATTACCGTTATAATTCATAATTTAGAATTCATAATGCATAATTATGATTACCGTAAGTTGCTGTGTTTATTGCTATACGCAGTTTGTTAATTCATTATCACCCATAACTTAACAAATCATCAACACCCAACATCTAACACCCATCACCCATTATCCATTATTCAACAATTCATCAACACCTAACACCTAACACCCAACACCGAATACCCTACACACATTCTCATTGGTTTGGCGGGCAAATTCGGCTTCATCAACGCCATAACTAAGGGCAAGGGTGCGCATAACTTCTACAATGAAAGCACTCTCGTTACGCTTACCACGATGAGGAACGGGAGCCATGTAGGGGCTGTCGGTCTCAAGAACGATGCGGTCAAGGGGTACTGCTGCAGGGAGATCTTCGCGCAGATGACTGCTCTTAAAGGTTGATACACCACCCACTCCAAGCACGAAACGGTCGAAACGAAGGAACTCCTCTGCCTCCTTCTGATTACCGGTAAAGCAGTGGAAGACACCACCCGGCAGTTCTTTTTCGTACGGGCGCATGATATGTAGCATTTCGTTTTGTGCCTTACGACAGTGAATCATCAGCGGAAGACGTGTCTCAACGCTCCACTTCACAGCCTCCTCAAAGGCTGCAAGCTGCTGTTTCTCGTATTCACGTGTCCAATAGAAATCAAGTCCTACCTCACCAATCGCAATCACTGTCTCACCCGGTTTGGCTGTTCCCTCTGCCTTCTGTCGAAGCGAGAGCAAGATTCGTTCGTGCATAGCGTCCAACACTTCACGCCAATCATCGCGCACCTCCTCTGGCTGCAGTCCAATCATTGGATAGCAGGTGTCAGGAAACTGTCGGCAAACAGCCAATACAGTATCCACTGATTTGAGGTCGATAGCTGGTAGGAAAATCTTTCCTACACCTGCCTCGTGGGCACGACTGATAACCTCTGGGAGGTCGTCAGCAAAGTCTTCTACATCTAAATGGGCGTGAGTGTCTATTATCATTGGGTGGTGGGTGATGGGTGTTGGGTGTTAAATGTTGGGTGTTGATGAATTGTTGGGGTGGTGGGTGTTGGGTGATAAATATTGAGTGTTAATGATGTGTTCCTAAGAAAGTTATTCTAAGAGATACACATCGCCTAAGTCTCCCCAGCCTTTCCTATTTGGGCTCCCCTCCTTTCGGAGGGGTCGGGGGAGGCTTCACCACTTCCTATGCAGCATCTTCTGTGCATACGCTAACAGTTCAGCCTTGCGTTCATCAGGAAGGTTTACTGCTGCAATATATTTGTTTGCTTCATCAAAATAATAGTTGATGCGCTCAATAGCCATCTTGTCAACGCCGATGCTATTATACAACTCAGTGACGGCAGCAACCTTCTCCTCATGATTGAAGTTCTCACAGCCAATCCACTTCTCCAACTCCTTACACTGACGAGCATTCGCCTTGTTAAAAGCATTGATGAGCATGTAGGTCTTCTTGTTGCAAATAATATCGCCACCTATCTTCTTACCGAATACCTTTGGGTCGCCATAGACGTCAAGATAATCGTCTTGCAGCTGGAAGGCAAGACCAATCTGCTCGCCAAACTTGTAGAGATTCTCCACATCTTCAGCAGGAGCATCGGCAAGGATAGCACCAATCTTCATCGCACAAGCTAACAGAACACTGGTCTTAAGACGAATCATCTCGATGTATTCTTCCTCCTTTACGTCATTACGATTCTCAAACTCCATGTCGTACTGCTGACCCTCACCAATCTCAAGTGCCGTAACGGTAAAGAGGCGAAGCACCTCACTGAGGTGTCTGCTGTCGCACTGAGCCATTCTTTCGAAAGCTAAAACGAGCATAGAGTCGCCTGATAAGATAGCCGTATTGGCATCCCAACGCACATGAACAGTCTGCTGTCCGCGACGAAGCGGAGCATCATCCATCAAGTCATCGTGCAAGAGTGTATAGTTATGATAGGTCTCAAGGGCGCAAGCCGGTGAGAGAATCGTCTCTGGGTCGTCCTTAAAAAGATTGTAAGAAAGCAGCATCAGCGTAGGACGGATGCGCTTCCCTCCCAATGAGAGGACGTATTTTATCGGTTCGTACAAGCTTTGTGGCTTGCGGTCATAAGTAAGGTTGTTTATATACTCGTTTACTTTACTCAGAATTTCATTAGCAGTGTACATATAGAATTGGAGTTAAAAGTTATTTTCAAAATAAGCGTTGGAGGCTTTTGGGCGGGTCAAAAGTCTTATGCAAGTTGGAAGACAAACGGAATCTCTATCAGCGAACGGCATGGTTTATTCTTCTCAATGCCTGGCTTCCACTTACCCATTGTCTTGAGAACGCGTAGTACTTCGTCGTTGAGAACAGGTACCTTACCACTCTTGATTCTGACATCATCAACCGTACCATCAGCATTGATGATGAAAGTAATATTCACCGTTCCCTGCAGTTTGTTCTCCTTTGCAGCAGCAGGATATTGCAATGTCTTTGTAAGCCACTTCATAAACTCCACCCATCCACCCGGTGGTGTTGGCGTTTCGGAGAGTATTCGCTTGCTAACCTTGTCGTCATAGCGTTCTACAACCTTGTCGGAATTATCATCGGTCATCTTCTCCATCTCCTTCTTAGCCTCTTCTTTTATCTTCGGAGGTTCAGGAGTAGTAGTTACCATCGGCATAACAATCGGTTCGTTACTTACCTGTGGAGCCCCCGTCTTCTTATCGTTCGAGTTCATACTTCCTGCATCGTGAGGCGTAACCTTATTCGGGATATCACGGCGTTTAAGGTTGAGCATGTCCTCCATCGTAGGCTTCTTGTCTTCTTGTGTCTTGGCAAGATCCTGCTGATCAATGGCAGGCAGCATGTCCATATCGTGGAGTGTGACATTCTTGATGGCTTTAGTATTAGCCGAGTCATCATCACTCCCCGTTGCATTATACTCCATGGCAACAAAGAAGAAAGACAGTGCAACGATGATTCCCAAGAGGAAACCAATCCACCGCTTATTCTCTAAATCTGCTCTATTTGACTTCTTTATTTCCAAGATAAGATATACTAAACACCTTTTTCTGCCGTTATACAATCCATAATGGGCACAAAAACGCCACATTATAAGTTGCAACGACAAAAGTAATAAGATATTCGGAAAAAGATGTAACTTTGCCGAGAAATTAATTTAGATTAAATGAAAAAAATCGTTTTCACCCTCCTGTTAACCCTTTTTGCGGTTGTAATACGAGCGCAGGAGAGTCAAACTGAATACAACTTCCTACGTCTTCCAGTGAGTGCACATGCTGCTGCATTGGGTGGAGAGAATATTACTATCATTGAAGACGACCCTTCACTGATGTTCTCTAACCCTGCTTTGGCTTCTTCCGTAAGCGATAAAACCGTGGGACTTAGTTACATGAATTATATGCGTGGAGCTCATTATATGGGTGCTTCTTATACGAAAGCATTTGGTGAGAAAGCTACGCTTGCAGGTGGTGTGCAGTATATGAACTACGGAAAGATGAAGGAAGTCGATGCTAACAACGTACAAATTGGTACTTTCAATGCCAGCGAAATCGCTGTTGAAGGTATCTTCTCCTACGAATTAGCACGTAATTTGGTGGGTGGTATCACGGCAAAATTCATTACTTCTTACATTGGTAGTTATAACTCTATGGCGGTGGGTGTAGACCTTGGTCTCAACTGGTATGAGCCTGAAAGACAGTGGTCAGTATCCTTAGTTGCCAAGAACCTCGGTGGACAGATTAAGGCATACGAAGAGGAGTATGGTAAGATGCCGATTGATGTGCAGGTGGGTGTGAGCAAGACTTTTGCTGCCCTCCCTGTCAGAGTGTCTGCTACGCTCGTCGATCTTACGCATTATGACTATCGTTTTATCAATCACCTCAATCTCGGCGCAGAAGTCTTACTGTCTGAAAGTATTTGGGTTGGTGGTGGTTACAACTTCCGTAAGGCAGACGAAATGACCATCGGTAAAGCTGATAATGCCAGTGCGCATGGGGCAGGATTCAGTGTCGGAGCTGGTATCAACCTTGAACAATTCAAACTCAACCTTGCCTACGGTAAGTATCATGCTGCCAGCAACTCAATATTGGTGAACTTAGCGTACTCCTTTTAGAAAGCGTTGGTAATTCATAATTCATAATTCACAATTCATAATTATGATAACTACTATAATTCATAATTCATAATTCAAAATTCATAATTATGATTACTACTATAATTCATAATTTATAATTCACAATTCATAATTATGATTACCGATATTAAGTGTGGTTTATCGCTATAAGTAACGCAAGACTCGACAACAGCTAATAAGCGACTACGAATTAAGCGAATGATACGAAATCTTTTGTAATAAGGATTCGCGTAATTAGCAAAATTCGTAGTCGGTAAAAGTGAGATAGAGTGCTAAAGCACATATCATAAAGTTCAAAGCTCAAAGCTCAAAGTTCAAAGCTAATAATGGTGTTCATAATTATGAATTTTGAATTCTGAATTATTACAGCGTCTACATGAACAGCATGCCCACTTGGAAGACCACAGCACTAACGATCCAGGCTAATGCTGTAGTGTAACCTGCAGCAAAGAGAGCCCAACCCCAACTGCCTGTTTCGCCTTTAATAGCTGCTATCGTGGCTACACAAGGGAAGTAAAGCAGTACAAAGAGAAGGAACGAGAAGGCTGTAAGTGTTGCAATAGGCTCTGCTTCCTCGTAGCTGATGTGATGCATAGTTGCTACATCCTTTGTAATCAGATTATGTAGCTTTGAGTATTTGCCTGTCTCACTACTATAACCATTGTCGTCAGAGAAGCTATCATCATTAGAATAGAGTACGCCCATTGTTGATGCAACAATCTCTTTTGCACCCATACCAGACAACAAGCCAACATCCAATTTCCAATTGAAACCCTGTGGACGGAACACTGGCTCAACGGCTTTACCGATTCGTCCGATATAGCTTTGTTCCTGTCGTGCTTGATTATCCATGTTCGGATCGTCTGGAAGAGGGAAGTAGCCTAAAGCCCATACGATGATAGAAGCAACAAGAATAATACCTCCCATCTTTTTAAGATACTGCTTACCTTTCTCCCATGTATGGCGACCAATTGCCTTCCATGTTGGGAAACGGTAAGGTGGTAGCTCCATCACAAATGGCGTATCCTCACCTTTGACCACAAAAGCTGAGAACAAACGACTCATTGCCACTGCCATCAATACACCTATTATATATAAGGAGAGCATGGCAAGCGAACGATATTTCAACGCAAAGAACGAACCCGTAATCATTACGTAGATAGGTAGACGAGCCGAACAACTCATCAAGGGGAGAATCAACATTGTTATCAATCTACTCCTCCGACTCTCAATCGTACGTGTTGCCATCACCGCTGGCACATTACAACCGAAGCCCATGATAAGTGGGATAAATGACTTTCCATGCAGTCCCATCTTGTGCATCAGTCGGTCCATGATGAAGGCGGCACGTGACATATAGCCGCAGTCCTCCATGTAGGAGATAAAGAAGTAAAGTATTAATATCTGAGGGAGGAATACGATAACAGCTCCTACACCACCGATAATACCATCGACGATCATATCTTTTACTGGTCCAGCAGGCATATTCGTAGAAATGAACTCGCCTAACCAACCCACACCAGCCTCTATCCAATCCATTGGATACTGACCAATGACGAAGGTTGCAGTGAACATTACCAACAGTACAAAGAAAAAGATTGGGAAACCAAAGTATTTGTTTGTCAATACATGGTCGATGACATGGGTGGTCTGATAGGTGTCTTTCTTATCACCTGTCGAGAAGTTCGCTTCCTTCAGCGCACCATTAATAAAACCATACTTGGCATCCATGATGGCTGTCTCGCTGTCATTACCCGTCTCCTCCTTTACACGAGCGGCTGCCGTATCACGATGATTGAATATCTCAATCGAATCACCTAACGGACTAACGAGTTGCTCTACGTCCTTGTCATGCTCTAACAGCTTGATGGCAAGATAGCGGGTAGAGTAGCGATGGCAGAGTTCAGGGTATTTCTTCAAATGCTCCTGCATCTCTTTAATACCATTCTCTATCTCATGTCCGTGGTTGATATGGATATGACGGAACTGCAACGACTCGTCTTCTTTCCCTTCATAAACGGCAATAATCTGGCGGAAGAGTTCCTTCACACCTCTACCATTGGTGAATACTGTTGGTATCATCGGCACTCCGAAGAGCTCAGAAAGCTTTTGTGCATCAATATGGTCACCACGCTGTTCAGTCTCATCAAACATATTTAGCGCACAAACCATACGTATGTGCATGTCTATCAGCTGGGTTGTAAGATAGAGGTTGCGCTCAAGGTTAGATGAGTCTATCACATTGATGACTACGTCTGGCGTCTTGTCAACCAACTGCTTACGCACGTAGAGTTCTTCAGGACTATAGGCAGAAAGACTATAAGTACCTGGGAGGTCAACAAGGTTAAACTCATAACCATCAAACTCAGCACGTCCCACCTTCGCATCAACCGTCACACCCGAATAATTACCTACTCGTTCGTGTGCTCCCGATGCAAAGTTGAAGAGCGATGTCTTACCGCAATTAGGGTTACCGACAAGTGCCACATTGATTGTATGGTTCTTACGGCGCACAGCATCTGATTGTTTCTCGGGCGTTAGCTCCTTGTCCGTGCTGTCGTATGTGGTTGAATCCATCTCAACCTGATTGTCTTCCTGCTCCTCCTCATTCCCAACAGAGTGAGTCTTCACATCCGACAATACCTCAATCTGGTCAGCCTCGCTATGACGAAGACTAACCTCATAACCCATAATCTTATATTTAACGGGGTCTTGCAAGGGTGCATTGAGCAATACCTCAACGGTCTTACCCTTGATAAATCCCATCTCTATGATTCGTTTACGAAAACCACCGTGTCCCGATACCTTTACGATAACACCAGTTTCTCCAGTCTTTAATTCTGATAACTTCATAGCTTTGATAATTCAGAATTCACTTTTGATAATTCATAATTCATAATTCAAAATCCATAATTATGATTACTACTATTTGCTGTATTTATTGCTGCAAGCAACTTGTTTACTTGTCTACTCGTTCACTTGTCCACTTGTCTACTTGTCAACTTTTCAAAGTTCCTTTGTCTTTTTATCAAGCAACTTGTTCACTTGTCAACTCGTTTACTCGTCAACTTAACTACATTTTAACAAACAAAGGTAATGAAAAAAAACAGAATAGAAAATGTTTATATAGTAAATACCTAATAATGGGGATAGGCAACGGCATGAAAAAGGTTATAACAGGTATTTTTCTTCATGAATAATGACAATACACTTGCCAGAGGATGAGGTAATAAAAGCCTCCTTACATAAAGAACTACTATTACCAAACCTACAAGAATAGTTTTGTTTTAGTTTGCTGTCACTTTTAACACTTTGCGTAACAATACTGTAAATTAATGAGTTAAGTGATGATTGTGGCTGACAGAAGTGACAGCAACTCTGAAATACAGAGAAGATAAGATGTCTACTATCAATTTATAAACAAGGCGTTTATCCTCAAAGTTATTAGGAATCTGTACGCTATACCTCCGTCGCTCTTAGTTTCATCGTTCTCTCCGTGCCATTTCCTTATCTCCGTTCCCTCCGTTTCTCCGTGTGACTTATTATATAAGTTTGTAAATAAAATTCATAACCTTGAAAATTAACGAGCATCTTTTAGACTTGAATTAACGCCCTTTTGACTTGCAAAAGATGCCCTTTAAGACCTTTACTAACGCCCTTTTGAAGTCCAATTAAGCACCTTTTACTTTCTTGTTCTGTAACTTATTGATTATTATTGAGTTGTGAGGATGATTAGAAATACTGTTTTTTGTGTGAAAAGAGGTGTTTTACGGGGTTGGCTTGTAAATATATTTCTAAGTTTGCAAATGGTAAAATGCAATCTTTATTATCTCTTTAAAAACAAATACTAATTCATCCTATGCAAATGATTCTTCGGTTTTTGCATATGTAAGGGTAAGAATGTTGCATAAGTAATCGTTGTAAGTCAATACCACACATATGGTATTTTTGTCGCTTTCGATAAACTTTTTGGGGTATTGTTAGGATAGAATGGGAATTTATCCCTATCTTTGTAATGAATTAAAGATATGACCGCAGTGCTATTCTCCACATAGTCACGCTTATATAATAAGGTAGGGCGGCATGGCATCGTAGGTAAAACGTATAAATATAAAAGATTGTAAGATTATGAAATGTTTAGAATTACTATTCCCAAAGGCTGAGAGTACAAAGACATCACTTATTTTATTGGCATCACGCCTTGTGTTCGGATTGACATTTGCGAGCCACGGACTCGACAAGTTACAGCACTTCTCAGAAACAGCTGCACACTTCCCTGCACCCTTCGGTCTGAGTGGTGAAGTTGCTGTTGGCTTGAGTATCTTCGGTGAGTTAGTGTGTGGTTTGGCTTTCGTTTTTGGTTTCCTCACACGTTTAGCACTCTTGCCAATGATTTTCACCATGATAGTTGCCTTCACAACTGTGTTTGGCGGATCTATCAGTGCAGGTGAATTACCTTTCCTCTATCTTATCATCTTCGTTCTTTCATGGTTTGCTGGTGCTGGCAAGTTCTCTGTTGATGGCATCATCAGAAGCAAGATAAGTCGGGGTAATTCATAATTCACGGTTGTAATTCATAATTCATAATTCACAATTCATAATTATGATTACCATTATTAGCTTTGAACCATTGACTACGAACTTGAGCTTTGAACTTTAAGCTTTATGATATGTGCAAACTCTATCTCACTTTTACCGACTACGAATTTCGTTAATGCTTATTGTAATGTAATTCGTGTCATTTGCGTAATTCGTAGTTGGAGAGATAATACGTTACTGTAGCAATAAACCACAGTTAACATTAGTGTTCATAATTATGAATTGTGAATTTTGAATTATGAATTGGGGCTTATTGCCCCCAGCATTCAATATCTTTTGCTATATCGGGCATTGTTTCACGTTTGAAGATAGGACTCTTCACGCCTGCTCGTTTCTGTTGACGATAGTCATCGAGTAGGCGGAAGGCATATTTACCAAGTGTTAAGATAGCAACGAGGTTACAAATCGTGATGAGAGCCATGAAGAAATCACCAATACTCCATACAAGGTCGAGGCTGGCAATGGCACCAAACATCACCATTACACCACCTGTTATCACACGCAAAGCGAGAATGGCTGAAGGCTTTTGAGTAAGGAATCGTACGTTTGCCTCACCATAATAATAGTTTCCGATAATACTACTAAAAGCGAAGAAGAAGATGGCAATCGCTATAAATATTGGACCAGCTGCGCCCACTTCGCTCTCTAAAGCAACCTGAGTAAGGAGAATTCCTGACTCAGAATTGTTGACATAAAGTCCACTGATGATAATGATAAAAGCCGTACAGCTACAAACGAGGAGCGTATCTGTAAATACACCGAGCGACTGGATGAGCCCTTGTTTCACGGGATGAGTAGTAGATGCGGTTGCTGCAATATTTGGAGCAGAACCCTCACCCGCCTCATTACTGAATAGTCCACGCTTAATACCGTTCATCATCGTAGCACCTAAGCTGCCACCTGCCACCTGTTCAAAGCCAAAAGCGTTCTCAACGATAAGGCGGAAGACGTGTGGAATGAGTTGAATATTCATTACAATAATGACCAAGGCAAGGAGTACGTAACTCACTGCCATCAGCGGAACGAGTACGCTACTAACCTTGGCAATACGCTGAATACCACCGAAAACAATTGCTAAAGAGAGTATAGCGAGAGCGCCACCCATCCATGTCGGATCAATAGAAAATGCCTTTTGCATAGCACCACAAATCGTATTACTCTGTATGGAGATATAAGCCATACAGAAGGTCATCGTAATCAGTACGGCAAAGAGTTTTGCCATCCATTTACAATGCATACCATGTAGAATGTAATAGGCTGGTCCACCAATGAACGAGTCGGCATGACGACGCTTATAAAGTTGGGCAAGTGTAGACTCTATGAAGGCTGTTGCAGAACCTAAGAGGGCAATAACCCACATCCAAAAGACAGCACCAGGACCACCAATAGCTATCGCAGTTGCCACACCAGCAAGGTTTCCAGTACCTACACGTGAGGCAATTGAGACGGCAAAAGCTTGAAAAGATGATACATGTTTCTCACCTTCGTCATGTGTTCCTGTCGAATCTCCTAATAGGCGAACCATCTCGCCAATCATGCGAAACTGCACAAAGCGCGTCCGCCATGTAAACCACAAAGCACAAATAACGAGTCCTGCTACGAGGATATATGTCCATGTAAAATAATTGACAGATACTATGGCTTGATTCAACCAGCCGTCTGCGGAAAATAATTCTATCATTTAATATAAGGCTAAAAATTACGCACAAAAATAATAAAAACATCTGAAAGATATAAGTTTTGTGTGCAAAAAAATTAGCTATTCACTTGACTTTCATAATAATTTCACTAACTTTGCACAATGCTAATGGTTGACAAACACAATGGTAAGAAAAAGAAAAAATAAGTTTAGGGATGTACGCGAGTTTCTGATGATTGCATTGGCAATGCTCATCGGCAGCTTTGGCTGGTGTGCATTCTTATTGCCACATCATATCACGATTGGTGGTATTGCGGGTATTGCATCGGTTATTCAGTGGGGTCTTGATATCCCTGTGCAGTATACCTACCTTACTATCAACGGCATACTGCTCTTTGTCGCGTTAAAGATATTGGGTTGGAAGTTTTGTGTTAGGACGATTTTTGCCGTATTAGTGTTCGCCTTTTCGACGTCGGTATTGCGTGAGGTCTTTGCTGGACATCCGTTGTTTTCAGACGAACCTTTCCTCGCCTGCGTTGTAGGTGGTGTGTTATTAGGTGTCGGAGTCAGCATCGCCTTGCAGTATAATGCCAGTTCGGGCGGTTCGGATGTGATTGCGGCAATGATTCACAAGTATCGTGATGTGTCACTCGGACGTGTCATCCTTGCTTGCGACCTCTGTATCATCAGTTCCAGTTACTTAGTCTTGGAGAATTGGGAAAAGGTTATCTATGGTTACATAGTTCTCTTCGTAATGACCTATGTGGTGGACTACCTTATTAATGGTATGCGTGGTTCCGTGCAGTTCTTTGTTATCTCTGAACACTGGGGAGAGATTGGTTCTGCCATTAACAACGATGTTGATCGTGGCTGTACGGTTAT
>ERZ773031.800-NODE-800-length-16541-cov-24.483865_pt1 | contig 16541 bp, 14 predicted proteins | sample MGYA00511666_ERZ773031 | MGnify/ENA primary metagenome ERZ773031 (study PRJEB29015, sample SAMEA2738135) | human oral metagenome | biome: human oral; feature: human-associated habitat; material: saliva | place: China | collected 2250 ...
ATTAGCTTCGCAAAAGAATCCTTTTTGATAGCTTTTACAATTGCTATATCTATCGTAATTGTAAAACATATAAAACCACCACGAATCAAAAAACACACTTATAAGTAATATAACCCTATAACAAATTCATGTAAATTAAAGCATTCTGTAATAGTTTAGTAACATAGTGACTTATATCACCGACAAAATATATTGTCAATTGGTATATTTATTTCATCTTCCTACTGGGCTGACGGATACGTAGAATTGACTACATGCACAGTAGCACACATCGTGTGATAGCCGACCGTCTGGGCAAGCTTTTGTTCAGATGGTCTTTTTTTATTGCCATCTCATAGCAAATGCTTCTTTATCAATTTTTGATAATCTCACGTATATGAAAGGAGTTTTTTTATGAGAAATCGTTGGCTTATCGCACTTGCAGCTATTGGACTACACATATCCATCGGTAGCGTGTATGCATGGAGCGTGCTCACGCGCCCTATCATGGTAGATACGGGATTTACCTTATCACAAACGACATGGACATTTTCACTAGCCATTCTAATGCTTGGTCTATCTGCAGGGTTTCTTGGATCCTTTGCAGAGAAAATTGGTCCTAAAAAAAGCGGCCTCCTCGCCATGTTATTTTGGGTAGCAGGTCTATTCGGTACAGCCTATGCACTTAGCATCCATAGCCTTACCTTACTATATCTATTCTACGGTATCATAGGCGGTATTGGACTAGGTATCGGCTACATCACACCAGTTTCTACGCTCGTAAAATACTTTCCAAATCGTCCTGGATTTGCTACCGGATTAGCTATAATGGGATTCGGATTTGCCTCCCTTATTGCAGGTCCTCTTATGCAGTACCTTGTGGCTCATGTGGGCTTGGTAAATAATTTTATTATCCTTGGTATCACCTATCTTATAGTTATGAGTGCTTCTTCCCTTTATTTGAAAGCACCTACGCCAAAAGAGCCGACACGCTCTAATCAAGATAAATCTACCATGTACGTACATAATCACGGTATGCTAGCTAATGATGCTATGAAAACATGGCAATTCAGTGCTCTATGGTGGGTCTTCTTTGTTAATATTACCTGCGGTATTGGGCTCCTATCTCTAGCATCCCCAATGGCACAAGAAACCATTAGCATGACACCAGCAGCTGCGGCCTCTCTAGTCGGTATTATTGGCATTTTCAATGGTGGTGGTCGCATTCTATGGTCCACTATCTCTGATTTCCTTGGGCGAGCACAAACTTATATATTATTCTTTATCATGGAAATCATTGCCTTCTATTTACTGTCCCAAACCAATAGTGCATTAACATTCCAGATTTTAATACTCCTCATTATCACCTGTTACGGTGGAGGCTTCTCTTGTATGCCAGCATATCTTGCAGACCTCTATGGTATACGTCAACTCTCTACTATTCATGGCCGTATCTTAACAGCTTGGGGCTTAGCCGGCATTGCTGGTCCCATGATTGTATCGTACTTTCACGAAGCAGGATATGGCTATTCCATGGCTTTAGTGTGCTTTGCAGGTTTATTTGTATTAAATACAGTAATTGCTATAGTCTTAAAAGTGTATGGCAAGAGGGACCTTGACAGCTGACACCTACATGTAAACATGAAAAAAGGCCCGACTGTGAAGTCAGACCGTTTCTTCAATATTAAAATTCGAGAAGCGAGAGCTGGCATCCGAACCATTTATGCCTCACTTTGCTATCAATTATATCATAAAAAATCTACTTCGCCCTTATATGTATCACCCAAGTTTGAAATCTTCGCATCAGAGGCGATTCCTGCTAGTGCTGGCAAAGTCTTTCGATTCGCATCATATTTATAATGGATTGTATGTATATAAAGATTATGTGCATCTTGCGTGCTAAATCGCCATTCACTAGTACCATCTTCATATTCAAATGTTACCAGCACGCCAGGAACACCATCATTCCATATATACGTATGGCTACCACTACGCATATTCTTTCTAGTTTTTAACTGTGCTTCAGAGATTGTGACAATGTCAACAAGATTAGCCCAGATTTCCCCCTTATGCTCAACAGGATATACTTCTATCATCTGCGAAATACCTATAGGATCCTTATATATTTTAATATGCTCATTACCGGATGCTTCCTCAACGGCATCATTTAACACACGATAATTGTAGTTATTAAAGCTTTCAAAATGACTATCCTTATTTAACCGTTCTAATGAAGTAATATTAGGCACAATGTAATTAGCGATAATATCCTCGATGCCTCGTTTACCAATACCGCGCTCGCCATCTTCTCTAACCATCAAGGTAAGTACATATTGCGTATCAGGCTCATTATTTAAGGCAAAAGAAATATCATTTGCCACAAAGGTAGGATCGCCTTTAGTTTTCATGGTACTCCAACGGCCATTAATAACCCTTTCCCCTTTGAAAGTGCTACCATCAATACTGGATATATCAAACTGATCTTGATTCATATGTGACCATTGTTCCTGCAATGCAGAACGCACATAGCCTTGCTTTAATTCATTATAGGATCTGCCCAAATACTGAGCACTTTGCTCATACGGATGATGATCCACAACTAAACTAGTATAAATAAAAGGATGGTTAAATGTATACACCAATGTATTAGTATCTTTCACATTCGGAATAGGGCCAGATTGTGTGCCACCTTTGAAAGCTGGAAACGGCAGTGTATAGGAAAGCCCGCCCTTATCAGTATGCATATGGACTTCGGTTACAGCATTATATTGGGCACGCCACATAGAATAGTTTAAATTTCTACGCTGCTCAGCATTCATCTCATCAACACGATATAGCAATCTAGCCGCATCACTAACCTCCGCAACACTAGTAGCATTATAGATTCGTTCATTAAGAATACTATCCATCAAATCATTCTTATAAAAATCAGCACTAGAATGCTTAACTTTTGCATTATACCCAGGCAACTCATTAGCATTGCTGCAACCACTCAAACAAAGTACCGCAATCAAACCACCGAATAACAAAGATTTTCTAAACATAAGCTCTCCTCAATACATACTAACTATATTTTGTATATTGTAATGTACTTATGTAGTAATAAAATGATAACAAAAGAGGTTCTTCATGTTTTAATTGGAATTACACCATCAGGTAAGAAACATGTCATTGATCATGGCACAATCCTAATGAAAGCACATTAGCCTACAAAGTGCTATTAAATCATGCAAAACAAAGAGGTCTAGAGGAAATCCTCCGTTTTGTAGGTGATAGATTGCAACAATCTTGTCAGAAAATATATCCTAGAGCACATTTCAAATGTTGTTGGGTGTATATAACAAATATGATACGTATGATAGTTAGAAAAAAATGATATAGCCTCTATATTAGCATAATTAAAGTTAGTTATTTCGTAGCTGAGAGTGAAAAGACGTTAACTCAAAATTAATGACACTACCAAAACTAAAAGGGGTACCACAGAAATTTATTATATATTATGAATCTCTATATTCAGATTTTAAATATTCATTTTGAACAGTCTGAAATAAATCATTTTTAAGAATATATAATTTTAATCTAGCTCTTGATAACGCAACATAAAATATATTTCGGGAAATAGTAGATATTGTATTTGAGAGTTTAAATGAATCATCTAATATCTTATCATATGTATTTGTTAAAATTACACAAACTTCATCATAAGTACTACCTTTAGAGTAAGACCAATTCATAGCATTAAAATCATAATGACTAGCATTTTTATATACTAGCTTTATAATTTGATCATTTTCTAAAACACTATTTATAGATGCAGCATCTACTTTAATTATTTCACTTTCAGTAAAATTAGCTGAATTTATAGGTATCTTCAACTTCTTTGATATTAAATCACAAATAGTACCACCACAACGTCTTGATTTGCACAAAGTCTCTGTGTCAACAACTATACCTTCAGCTTCTATATTACTAATGTAGTCAGTATAAGTTATATCCTTTTTTTTAGACCCTCTACCGGTAATAAAAGGTATTCCTGTGTTATTGGTCCCAGATACAGAATGTTGATAGTAGTCGCCTACAGTAATAATAGTATCTAAATATTTATACATTTTAAGCAAAAAATTATAATCATTATTACGATAATCCTGTACTTCATCAATTAGTACCTTATTAAAAAAACAATTAAGTTTTTCCAATGCTTTTTCTGCAATTGATTTATCCCCATCATTAGTATTTAAAGCTAACTCACTCATCAAATCACAATAAAACTTATTATCTTTAGAGATATAATGCTCTATATATTCTTTTTTTATATATTTAGAATTATAACGACCATTTATCCAAGGTTTTGGAGATGCACTAGTTTCCACCCCTAAAATATGTTTATTCGAATTAAAGAACTTGGTAATAGAAAAAACATACGGAAAGAGTATATATCTATATAAGAAAGCTGAAAATGTCAGTATACATGTTTTCTCTGGAATATACCCAAATCTCTTTATAATTTCATTTCTAATATTTTTTATATTCTCATGTGTAAAAGCTAAAATTAAATTCTTTTCATCTTCAACTAGCATTTGACAAATATAATAAGTCTTTCCAGAACCTGCAACTGCTAAAACTAACTTCTTATCCATTCAAAAGCCTCCTTAACATAATCAGGTATATTAAATACTCTATCACTTGTCAAAATAGTATATGCTGATTCAGATTTACTATTAATCATCTTCCTTAATACAATAGATAGGTTATTGCTTCTTCCATCCTTATATTCTTTTACTGGATAATCAGCACTTTCATTTATACTGATAATTTCCTCGAGCACTTTAGAATTAATATTATAAAAACAAACTTCCCATGTCCAATCTTCAATTGTTTTTCCCATAAAAAATTTTATATTATGAGATACATTATTAACTTTTATAGCCTGTTCTATTTTACTTTGCTTTCCATCATTATCCGTAATAACTGCTATTTTTTTATCATTATCGTTCATAATATCTAAATAATTATTGTAAGATAAACCATTCAAAGAAATAATTGTTATATTATCCTCATCTAGGGACTTTTTATAATATTGTTCATACAATAATGATAACAATAAATACTCAGTTTTACCCTCGACTAATATAACTTTATTTGATAGTAAAAACTCTAATAATTTATTATCATCAGATTTATGAAAAAACTGCACAGTATTTTTATCAAGATTCTTAAATGACTTACTTTGTGTCTTTCCAATCCAAAGAATATTATTTAAGCCTAAACGACTTGTTATCAAATTTGAATGAGTAGTTAAAACTATTTGACTATCTTCTCGATGATTAGTAATCCTATTAATCATCGCTCTTAAATTACTATGACTTAAATGATTCTCTGGTTCCTCGAGTAAAATTAATTCAATTGCATCTCCAGCTTTTGCTAATGCAATCTCTGTCTTAATTATATTTTCCATCCCACTACCTTTCGACTCTAGTGGGATTTTATCATCATAAATGGTAATTAAATTTTCTAATATTAGTTTAGCACCATTAATATTAAAAGCTCGATTTTCATCAATTAACAGTTTATTTTCTCCTGAGAAAATATTATCTAAAGATTCACGAAACATATGTCTATTTTTATTACGTTCATTAGAATCAAAAACACTATTAAAAATTTGTTTATTAAAATAATTATATGAAGAGTTTGAATCACTCTTGGATGTATCAATTGCTATTGTCTTAATTAAATTATTTTGATATACATAAGTTCTACCACTAAATGTTTCCCACTTTAAAATATAGTAATCTACAGGAATAGTTGAATTAAAGCTAAAAGTACCATCACTTAATTCATCTGAATATTCACATACAAATCTCAGCCCATATAGCTCTTTCTTTGTATGATTATGTTGTCCAAAAAGTTCTTGACTTTTTGGATGCCTATCATCAACATGTAACTCTATTTCGATTAATATTTTGGGTAAAGTTTCTAAAGACGGATTTTCTTGATATCGAATGACGTCATTTACATTAAATAAATTTAGTAAAACTGATTTGTCAGTATTTCTATAAGATTGAAATATTACCAATTTAATAGCATCAAGAATTGTACTTTTACCAGCCTCATTTTCGCCAACCAAAATATTCATCTTTTCATTAAATCCAACTTTAAAATCAATGAACTTCTTAAATCCATTTATGTATAATGTTTTTATATATGATTTTTCCATAATATGTACTCCTTAATTAATTCAAGTATTAAAACTACAAGTAGAGTCAGATCACATTATTATAAATCTATTCAATCTATATGTTTATTAACATCTAAAAGTAATCCCTTGGGAACAGCGTAAGTTTTCAGAAATTACATATTTATCAGGTATAAAAAATAAAGAAAATAAACCATATGAGAGCTACTCCATATCTAATGAGTTTGGATTTATTCCACAAAATGAACAATTTGAGCATGGTGGAACAATGAAAACTGCTGATAAAAGCATGTATTATATTGTTAGTCAAAACTCTTTTGCTTATAATCCTGCTAGAATTAATGTTGGATCCATTGGTTATTATGATAGGCCTGATAATGTTATTGTTAGTTCTTTGTATGAGGTTTTTAAGACTACAGATATAGTCAATGATAAATTCTTATGGCACTGGTTTAAATCAAATCAATTTAATCGTTTGATTGAAAAGTACCAAGAAGGTGGCGTTAGACTATATTTTTACTATGATAAGTTGTGTAAGGGTACTATAGAGTTACCTGCTATTAAAGAGCAAAATAAGATTTCTAATCTACTTGATGATTTAGATATATATATTACCCTTCATCAGTAAAAGCCATTTCTACAAAATAAATCTCAAGCTAATCCAGCCATCGACCGCATCACCAGATCAATATCTCTATTTTCCATTTCCTGAATTATATGTATATATGTTTTCTGTGTTGTTGTCATACTTGCATGTCCAAGTCTTCTTGCCACACTTGCAATTGATACACCTGCAAAGAGTAATAACGAGGCATGTGTATGTCGTAATCCGTGAATCGATATGACAGGTATTCCTAACTTTTTACAATACCGTTCTAATACACCATTTATTGTCGAATTGAATACACGACCTTTCACAAATATAGGCTTATCATCTGGTAATCCTTTAATTAATTCTGAAAACTTTATAATCGTCTGCCAATCAAGCTGTATTTTTCTTACAGATGAGCGATTCTTAGTAGGTAAAAATCCTCCTGTGCCTTTATAGTCCCAAGTCTTATCTACGATTAATGACTGGTGTGAAAAATCAAAGTCCTTTGGTGTTAATGCTAAAGCTTCAGAAAATCGCATACCTGTTTTTGCAATTATCAATATCAACCAATCCCAATTAATTTCTGATGTCAGCTTCAAGTTTACTAATAATGTATGTAATTCAAACTGATTCAGATATTTAATCTTCTTGATTCTCGGTGACCTACCTTTAATAATAGCCTTTCGCGTTGGATCTCTATCAATTAAACCTTCATCTACGGCATCTAATATGGCTGCCTTTATTTGATGATGAAAGTCCATTGTTGTTTGCCGTTCATGAAACTCAGCATAATCATTTAATAATTGTTGATATGATATTCTATTTAATTGTGAAAGCCTAAGATTAGGTACTAATCGCTTTAACCATAATAACGTTATCTCATATTTTCGCATTGTTACATCACGAATAGCCCCTTCCTTATATATGTGTATCCATTTTTCATAATAAATATAAAATAGTTCGGATTTTTCCTCTATTGTTAACATAATTCTACCCCACCATTTACGCTGTTCCCACATAGAAATGGCTCTTGCTGATGAAGGGTAATTGATTTATCAATTAACTCGAAAATCTCACCAATTTTATTTTGTTCCTCAACTCTTGGTAATAAAGCACTTAATTGACCAAATTCTTTCTTATTTATTATTGAAGTAGCTGAGGTACCTGCAACACGTTTGAAAGCAGATTCCATATTATTTAGCATAGTTAAAATAAAATATGAATTAGACAAATGTGGTACAAGAGCATTGATCTGTTGATTAAATGCGGCTTCAACCGTATTTATTGTATTCTTGCCTATAGAAGCAATACATGTTACTAAGATAGAATTTGCAGGTACTATACGAGCTTGAGATGCCCCTTCCTCAGTTAATAATCTTTCTGACCAGTCTGTCTTTACAGAATTAATATCGGTAGGTGTTATCCATACTACACCCTCTGAATTTGTACTCCAATATTCTTTTTTTAAAGTTGAAGGTGTATTTCCAGTTATAATTTCTCCAAGACTCTCCAACTTACGCTGTTCCCAAGAAGTTCAAAAGAGGTAGAAAAGTCCTATTCGGTCTTTTCTACCTCTTTTCCTTACATTTTGACGCCTAATAGAGCTAATTGTTCGGCTATTTCTTTTTCTAGTTTTGCAATTTCTTTGTTATCTTGTTCAATCATACGATTAATTTCATCAAGATTAAGTTCTTCTTCTTCCTCAAATGTATCGACATAGCGAGGAATATTTAAGTTATAGTCGTTTTCTTTGATTTCTTCAATAGATGCAACGTGTGCATATTTATCAACGTCTTGTCTATTACGATATGTTTCAATAATTTTGGTGATATTTTCATCGCTTAAATTATTTTGGTTTTTACCTTTTTCGAATTCGTTACTAGCATCGATAAATAGTATATCCCGAGTTGTACGATTTTTCTTAAATACAAGAATAGTTGTAGGGATACTCGTACCATAGAATAAGTTAGCAGGTAAACCTATCACCGCATCAAGGTAGTTTTTTTCTACAATAGTTTGGCGGATTTTACCTTCTGCTGCACCGCGGAATAAAACACCATGAGGTAGAACGATTGCCATCGTACCCTCATTATTTAGATGATACAAACTATGTAATATGAAAGCGTAGTCTGCTTTAGATGCTGGTGCTAATTTACCATATTCACTAAAGCGTGGATCTTTAAGTTTACTTTCATTATTATCCCATTTAGCAGAGTACGGTGGATTTGCAACAACCGCATCAAAAGATCGTGGTCTATCAATACCATCACGGTCTGGACCATCTGGCCAATCGCTTTCAAGAGTATCCGCATTATTTAATGTCATATTATTATAAGTGACACCATGCATCATCAAGTTCATCCGTGCCAAGTTATATGTAACTGTATTTAATTCTTGACCGTAAAAGCTAACGGCACCTTGACGAGAACCATCAGGAATTTCATTTCGAACTGTTAATAATAATGAACCAGATCCCATTGTAGGGTCATAGACTGTGAAAGTATCATGTTGAGTTTTTATATTACCAGTCACGATTTTAGCCAATATTTGACTAACTTCATGAGGAGTATAGAATTCGCCGCCTTTTTTACCGGCATTAGCTGCAAATTTACCGATTAAGTATTCATAGATTTCACCAAGAATATCCCTACCACTTTCATCTTTATACTCGATTTCATCTATTTTAGTTACAACTGCACTTAGAGTTTTAGTTCTACCAGTTATAGTTGAACCTAGCCCAGAATCACCAAGATTAATATAGTTAAAAATATCTCTAAAATCTGCGGCAGCTTCTTTATTAATTTCAGCATTTTTGTTAAAATTTTCAAATAATCGTTGATAATCGCTTGGAATAACAGATCCATTATGAATACTTTCAGTTAAAGAGGCCCATGTATCCTCAGGATTAATAGCATAGCCTAGTGTACCCGCAATATCAATTAAACAAGCCTCTAAACCTTCATTTTCGACAAGTTCTTTATATGCGTCATTAACAGATTTACCATCAGAAATATCAACTAATTCATTATTAACCAAGTATTCTTCTTGATGAATAGAAAGATATTTATAGAATAAAAACGGAAGAATATAATCTTTAAAAGAACTTGCATCCATTGTGCCACGTAAATCATTGGCAATAGCCCATAATTGGCTAGAAATATTCTGTGCTTTTGATTCTGCCATACAAAATCTCCTTTATTTATACAAACATTTGTTGAAGTAATGCTTTTTTCTGTAATTGTAAGTGCTCTAACTTACGCTGATGAAGGGTAATAATCAAATCAATACGCTGTAAGAAGGTCCCTAATAACTTTTGTTCCTCATTGTTTGGCAAGCTTATCTCTAATTCCATAACTTTATTTTTTGAAATATTATACCGTGATATACCTTGAGCAAGAATCTTAATTTTGTCTCTCATATATGGCGCACGTAATGAAAATCCTAAAAAATATGAATCAATTTTTTGATTAGGTCTAAAACCAAAACAAAAGCTATTTAAATAAATATTAGGTGTATCTCCAAGCCATACTGAGGACATACCAACTTCTTCTGGTGTTTCAGATGATGTAGTAAATAATACATCCCCATATTTCACTTCATTTTGTGTTGGATCTATTTCCACCTTATCAGTCATGGTTATATTAGAGATTGTATTTTGAAATACATTTAAATATGTAATATATTTTGCTTCACCATGCCCAAAATCTTCTTTTGTTTTACCTGATAATCCAGTATATGTTGAGCCAATACTGCCTAACTTACGCTGTTCCCAATCTTCCGTAAATCCAGGAAAACGCAACTTAGGTACTCTCCGTTTTTCCTTACTCATCGCAACCCCTCTTTCCTTTTACCATAACAACCCTACCTTTCATTAACATAAGAATCCGCAAATTTATATAATGCAGCAACTAATTCATTGCCATATGTAATCTTATTAAGTGCTGCCACTTCTTTATCTTGTGCTTTAACTTGGTATTCTTTACGTGCATCTTTCTTTAGTTGACTAATTCGACCCGTACCATCAAGGTCTTGTTTACCTGCAGTATGGCGTCCAAATAGTTCTAAAATTTCATCATTACTAATAACATCAATAATGCCCCATTTTAAACGGAAATCAAAAATATTATCCTTCACAATCATGGTATTAGCATCATGTATAATATCCAAACTAGATTTCAATTGAACGGGATACGTTACTTGATGCCCCTCTGGAGGATAGTTACCACTATAAATCGCATCAGCAGCATTATTAATTTGTTTTGCATAGTGACGGTCTTCCAATGCCATAGCAAAATCACTAATCTTATCTCTATAATCAGCAGCTACATCCATACGGTCCTCATGCACTGCATTCATTAATGCTTCTACCAATTCAGTTAGATAATCATAATTAACACTAACATCTTTCACATGAATCATGCGTAACTCAATTTGTGCTACAGGAACATCATGTATTTGTGCAATCCGTTCTTTCAAATCGTTATATAAAGATGTTGTTAGCATTTCCTCTTGTTCAGGTGTCATGCCAAGTAGTGTAACAAGTTCATCTGGATTATCATAGTCAAAACCAACATCCTCACCATTAACTGTTTCTGGGTCATATTGTTTTAATTTAGACATCCCGGAACTATAGGTCCTCATAAGATTAAACATTTCTTCTTGCTTGGCTTCACTCGCCGGTACTTCTGTGAAAGTATCGGTAATATCTGCTAATTGGTCTACTACATGTTTGACCTCATTAAATTGTTCTTTGAAAGATTTTGCTAACACACCCGCATCTACTAACTCTTTAGTATCTACCAAAGTTTCTTGTACGTCAGCGGAAGCTTTATTAGCATAAATACTCAAAGCTCGATTCATAAGTTCTTCGTTCTTAGCGGGCCATCTATAATTAACAATACGTCCCCATGGTTTACCCTGATTATCTGCAATACGGTTTGTTCTGGAGTAAGCCTGAATCAACAACGCATCCTTCAATGTACGATCTACATATAACGTATTCATTTTAGGTGCATCAAAACCAGTTAATAGTTGATCTACAACAATAACAATATCTAAATATTGACCATCTTCCGCAGTACGATTTAATCGTGTTGTCAAATCTTGTGTATACCCAGACACATCATCTAGACCAAAGCTGGTACCAAACATCTTATTATAATGATTCATAGCTCGTAATAAGCCATCATTAGTCGTTAATTGGTTATCACTATTATTAGTACTCATACTGAACGTCACGCCAACTTTCAGCGTAGGTAATCCTTGTTCTGCTCGTTCTTGATTAACACGCTCAAATTCCTCAAAGTACATCAGTGCCATTGGTGTACTTGGACGATTACCACCTACATGAGTAGTGAGCATAGCATTATAGGAGCCATCATTAGAACGGTTGCGCCAGTTTTTGAAGATATCTTCCACTACCAATCGCACATGATTAGGATTATTATCATAGAAACTAGGTTCAATCATATCATCCATGTCATTATCAGTAAGATTAGCAATTTTACGTTCAATATCAGCTTCATTCCAATCAGGATATTGTGCCTTATAAAATTTAGGTAAGTACTCTTGTTTCATTTGATCTTCGGCGATAGTAGTTTCAAAATCCACCTTGAACCCTAACACATTTTTATCGGCAATGGCTTCACGAATTGTATAGGCATGAAGCAACTTACCAAATACTTCATGGGTCTTAGTACCTTTTTTACCAACTACTTCGTCAAACATTGGTGTACCAGTATACCCAACCCATGCGGCGCCTTTAAAGACCTTTTGTAATTCTTCAAAGCTTTCACCACCAGTGGAACGATGAGCCTCATCGACGATGAATACAAATTTTTTCTTAGGTACCACAAAATTTTTGCGTTTAATAAGAGTATTTAGCTTTTGTACAGATGTAACAATAATTCCGTAACCACTTTTGTTCAATTTACGCTCTAAGGCATCTGTATTTAACGTACCACTTACATTGTTATTCTCTTTGCCCCCATCATCAATAGAGCCTTCAGGGTCATACGCTTTATAATTGTCTTCAGTTTGTTTAGTTAGTGCAATACGGTCTACGACAAAGATAACCTTATCTACATTAGGCATGCGACTAGCTAGCCATGCAGTTTTAAAACTAGTAATAGTCTTACCAGATCCAGTGGTATGCCAAACATAGCCTAATTTATTAATAGGCAAATCAAAGTCAGCCTGTTTTAATTCATTTAAAACTGCTTTCGTAGCATATACCTGGTAAGGGCGCATGACCTTAAGCATTTGTTTATTCTTAGTTCCATCAAGAATAGTAAACAATGTAGACATTTGATGAGCCATTGGTATGCTAAGGAACATATCCGCAAAGGTAGTCCAGTTGCGAACCACCTTATTATCATTGGGGTTTTGCCATTCAAATGCAAAGTCCTTATTAAATAATTCAGCCGTTGTATTCGCCATATATTTAATGCGATTTGGTGTCATAGCAACTAGAATTTGAACAGTTGAGAAAATATCACTGTACTGTTTCTCTTGAATATATTGATGCATTTGATTTAATGCTTCATCAACAGAATGCTTAACAGATTTTTCCTCAATTTGAATGATAGGTAATCCATTAATAAGTAACGTTGTATCAAAACGACGTTCTGGGCGACCTGCAATTTGTGGTTCTCGTTTAATTTGACTAACTACTTGATATACGGTATTACCAGCACCAATCTGTTTTTGATCAAATACCGTCAAGAATACATGACGTCCATCATCAAGGTCCACTTCTACTTGAGACACACCATTAATACCATACAAAAATTGACCTGCTTGATATGGTGTATACAGTTCATTAATAACCTTTTGAACCTGTTTAAACTCTGTATCACTTAAAGGTTGAGACAATTGATTCTGATTCAATTGATATAAAATAAATCGAAAGTTTTCCCATAAGTCTTCTGTTGTTTTAATTGTTGGCTCATACTTCCATAATTTACTTTTATATACCTTCATATTACCGTAAGAATCTGTAGTATCTCCTACTTGCTTAGTTGCACTGCTAATAATCCCTGATGATAATTGTTCAATTAACTGACGTTCAAATTCTAGCTCTGTCATTTACTCTACTCCCTGTAACATAGCAATTGATAAACGATACGTATTTTCAGCTACCCGTTGTCTTAACGAACGTAATAATAATTGCTTAAAGTATATATCCCCTATCACCCGTTGAAGCTCTATTGGTGGTAATTCCGGTAGTACAATTTCTTTCAATAGCTTTAAACTATATCGTATCACCTGACTGCCTTGTAGATTTTGTTTAAACTGACGTTTAAGCGATTGATTTTCATTGATCAAATAAGCCATATACCTTCTATCTACTAACCTGCTCATAGGCTCCATACGAGCATAATTTTGTGTAAATACATAGCCATCATGTTCCGCACTTACTATTGTGGCTTCACCAGAAATTGTACTAAATAATAAGTCGCCTTCTTTGGCAATAGCTCCAGGCCCCATTCCATCTACTTTTATCTGTTTCCGATCACTCATAGCGCCAGGTACACCATATAAATCCTCATATAATTCATTCTGCCCATATAAGGTATATACTTTCGCATCCGGACTATTACTTTCTTCAATGCGATACTGTGATATACCAGTATTACTATGAAATACATTTCGAATATACATTATTTCACCTCTTTCCTTAATACTTCTTTCATTTTACTTTTATTTTTGCATTTAAAAAAATTACACTATATATCTTTTAATTAAAGTATACAGTGTAATTCATCTAAAAGCAAATTTTTTTTGTAATTTTTAAAAATGCAGTATAAATTTAAATATTATTGTTTCTATTACGTATTTCTTTTAAATTCACGCCTTCCTTATTTTTCCAAAGAATTAATCCATTAGCAGTTTGGCCAATTAAAAACATAGCTGCTGTTGATGGACTGTTAAATAAAATATCTTCCATTATACAATTATCATTATCTTTTTTTACTGTTTTTCGACGTAACTTAAGTGATTCAGATATAGTTTGAGCAGTCTTATGAGAAACTTTACTTCCTTTTAGAAGTAAAAATCCTTCATTAGTTTCTTTAGCATAACCAGTAACCACTTCACTTCCAACTTTTTGAGTCATAGTATAAATAATCTCATCTTCGCTACGACCTGAGTCAGCCAACTCATCAATTGGTGTTAACACTTTCTTACCTAATAATCCTATTGGTAATTTTGAGAACTCTATATACGCTAATAACTCACTAATTTTTTCTTCAGTTACATTTCCAAGAGTTGGTTCATTTTCATTAAAGACCTTATATCGATTGATTTCTTTAATCAATCTATAGTAATGATTCTCTAAGAAATTTAAATCCGTAGGACCAAAGCTATCATTCGATGTTGTTAGCACTACAGCCTCTGTCCAAAAGTCCTTACTGCTATCTGTATCATGTTCTTTTAAACGCTGTAATACACCATCATCATTTTTACGAATTCCAGCCTGACCAATATATACTAATGGTTCATTATTATCATCCATGCCAAATAACATATAGATTGCACTTTGATGTAATGCACTAATCTCTTTTGATTCATCTAATAAGGATCTAGGTATTTTATAAACCAAACCAGTCCAATTAGCTAAAGTACATTTAATACGACCAGTAACCTCTCCATCTAATAAAAATAAATTTACATTTTGTCCCTTTACCATATATATGCTCTCCTATTTATTATGTGTAATTTTCTTGAATAACAAGTCTCACATAAAACAGCTTCATTTAACTTTCATTCTACTACAAAAATAGCCACATATAAACACTTTACTTCAGTAATAGTGAAACATGTGGCAAAAATTGAATATCATAAAATTATAAACTACTATTCTCTTTTTACTTTAAATTGACTATTTTGCAATGCACCAATATATTCCATAAATTGCGCCCAATATAGATAGTGCACATAATACTTCATCTATATATTCTGGTAGTAACTTAATACGATATATATCAAGATATCGATATATAACTTTTACAGGAACATTCTTTGTAAACATAGATACAAAATAAAGATAAAACTCACAAGTACTTTCTACTGCATCTATAAAGGCTAGAATCATAATGACAATAAGTAAATAATACATAAAAACTGGCATACTTATTGTTTGAATGACTAAATAAAAACCTACTGCGTTAATAAGGTTAAATATAAAGATGCCTAGACTAACAAGCGATATAATAACTCTTTTAATTTCAGGTGTGGCATTAGCAAAAACTATAAATCGATTGGACTCAACATAATCTTCCATATCCTCATTAATAGCATCTTCATCATCACTTTTAATTGGCCACCATGTAAAATCAACAGGACCACGGTATAACCGAACTACTAGCCAGAGTATAAAATACAATAATACTAATCCTGTGTAATATTCCATAATACAATACCTCCCATGAATCATATATAAATAAAATACCACATCATACGGGACAAAAAATCCCTATATAATGTGGTATTATTTTCTTTACGATCTATTTCATCACTATATATCAAATGTAATACTACTTTTCGGATTCTTCAATTTCGGAAAACCATATTTCTCCAACGCATGTAAAATCTTTTGAATAGTCTCTTTGGTATTATTTTTAGACACAGGTATAGAACTTACAATATATATGATTCCCTCAGCTTTTGCAGGATAAATACTTACAACACAATCTTGGCTATGTATGATTCGGAGCAGATACACATCATAGGTAGACTCAACATAAAAATCAAACTCCTGATTTTCATGTATTACAT
>ERZ773031.806-NODE-806-length-16463-cov-4.851109_pt1 | contig 16463 bp, 12 predicted proteins | sample MGYA00511666_ERZ773031 | MGnify/ENA primary metagenome ERZ773031 (study PRJEB29015, sample SAMEA2738135) | human oral metagenome | biome: human oral; feature: human-associated habitat; material: saliva | place: China | collected 2250 ...
TCTAAGTGCTGCTTGATTTCTGGATATAGAAGTTCACGAGTATTAGTTTCGCTAATGATTTTTGTAATGATCGGCTGCCTGCCTTTTGGCATTTGCTGAATAAGAGAAACATCTAAGTCGCCAAAAATAGTGAGCTGCAACGAGCGCGGAATTGGAGTTGCAGTCATTGCAAGAAAGTGCGGTGCAGTGATTTTTTGCCCATCAACAGTGTTTGGGTGAGAGTTTAGGGCAACTTTTTCTAAGAGCTTTTGACGCTGTGCTACGCCAAAGCGGTGTTGTTCATCAATAATACAAAGCGCGAGACGAGAAAATTGAGTGTCGTCGGTTAAGATAGCATGTGTACCCACAATTAAGTCGATCTCGCCATCTTTGATTTGCTGCTTGAGTGGATCTTTCTGCTTAGTAGCGCCAATAAGCAGAGCCGTACGGATGCCGAAGGGGGCAAGTAGGCGTTCAAGATTCTCAGCATGTTGCGAGGCTAAAATGGCGGTTGGAGCCAATATTGCCACCTGCGCACCTTGCTTAATAGCTTGGAAGGCTGCAAGAGCGGCGACAATCGTTTTACCTGAACCAACATCTCCTTGCAGAAGGCGATTCATCGGTGTTGTTTTGGTGAGATCTTGAAGAATTTCCCACGCAGCGCTTTTCTGAGCGTCGGTGAGAGTAAAGGGGAGCGAAGAAAGGAATTGCTTAGTGAGGTTTAAATCAAAAGCTAGAGGCTCCGCCCTTAATTTCTGATTCTCCCGTCGATTAAGCTGACTGGCAAGAATTAGCTCAAATAGCTCTTCGTAGCCCAAATATCGCTTAGCCTGTTCTACATCTTCAGGCTGTTTGGGGAAATGAATTTTTGTCAGTGCTTGACGGCGAGCACCCTGAAAAAGATAACTTGGTGCATGTTCAAGAGGAAGTAGATCCGGAATTTGAGGTAAAAGAGACTGAAGTTTTTCAAATAGTTTTTTAAACCATGCGGAGTTAAAGCTACCTTTAGCTGGGTAAATCGGTTGAAATCCCTCGATTTTCTGCTCTATTTCGTCGGCAGTGACGACAGACGGAGCGGTGATTTGATAGCGATTATATTTAAAATCATATTGGCCGGTGAAATAATAGGTGGTTTCTTCGTTAAAGTTTTTAACGCGATAGGGCTGATTATACCAAACAACGCGTACCGCCCCAGTTTGATCATAAATTTCACCTTGAGTAATGACAAAATTGCGACGTCTGGTATGAAGATTACGGAGATTACGAATTTTTCCACGCAAAATCACACGGCCGGGTTTAATATCGGCAATATTGGTTTGAGACTGATAATCTTCATAACTGCGTGGGAAATAATAAAGTAGGTCCTTTATAGTGCGAAAACCTCGTTTTTGGAGCGCTTCGGCGGTTTTAGGACCAACCCCTTTTATCTCTTCCAAACCTGCTGATAAAATCATTAGGATAATTATAGCATGTGAAGATATGAGAATTATGAATGGGAAGGGCGCTGATGAGACTCGCGCCACTCTTTAATTTTGCCGTGATGGCCAGATAATAGAACTTCTGGAACTTTCATACCACGAAAATCGGCAGGTTTAGTATATTGCGGATACTCAATAGTGTTTCCTTCGGAAAAACTTTCAATGATAGCGGAACTTTCTCCACCTAAAACACCAGGGAGGAGTCGAACGATACTATCAATGATAATAAGAGCTGGCAATTCCCCGCCTGTTAAAACAAAGTGACCGAGACTCACCTGATAGTCAACCAATGTTAGGATACGCTCATCATAACCTTCATAATGCGGGCAAAGAATAATGAAGTGGTTTTCTTCCTGTGATTCTATTTTTTCAGCAAATTGACGGATGAGTGATTGATGCCAAATTTGACCAGCTGGAGTGGGAAGAATGACTTTTGCCGTGGGGTCATCTTGTTTGATTCTTTCAATCGCTGCGAATACCGGCTCACAGCGGAGCAACATGCCGTCACCTCCACCATAAGGAGTGTCGTCAACGGATTTATGCGGGCCAAGACCAAAATCTCGGAGATCAACAAAAGAGAATTCGGCAATATTATTTTTGGTAGCCTTCCACATCATCGAGGTTGACAAATAGGGCGCTAAGGCGTCTTGAAAGAGCGTAATGATTGTGAATTTTACTTTTGCCATTTCATTAATTATATCACAGTATGAATTATGCTTTTTTGACTGACTTTTCTCATATTTTATCCATAAAATCTTGACAGTTTATGGGATTTTGGATATAGTAAGCATAAGCTGATACGCTTCACGGGGTTCCGCTTCGAAAAATAGTGGAGTGTGGAGATTTCATTAAAAACAAAAAGCGAATTAAAACAAAACAATGTGCCCCAGGGTGGGCGCGCATCAGTGAGAAAAGTACTCCTTCGGGAGTATTTTTTTATAATGAACTAAAGAAAGCGTACTGAAGCAACAAAAGCAAGTTACCAATTACCAGAGTCCGCCCGGAAGTAAGAGTCTAATAAGTCCCCAGAACATAAAATAGATGATTAGACCAATGACAATATTAAGCATACGAGTCTTAATCTTAACGATAACTGCAGGCTCGTTTTTGGAGGTAATATACTGATAACCACAGAAGATAAAACCACCTGTTGCGGCAATCCCGACCCCAAAAGTGAAAATATTAAGGATCATACCAAGAATCTCAAAGATAGCCTCTTCGCTGTTTTCAATACAGTCCTTGCCCTTGATTTTAATGATGGCCAGCTTGATGCATTTTTCATCTGAAGAACTGGAGGAGCCAGAGGCGCTGCTTGAAGAACCGGAAGAAGAGCCGCCCGAAGAACTGGAGCCGGAAGAAGAACTACCAGAAGAGCTTGAACCAGAAGAAGAGCTACCTGAAGAACCAGAGCTAGAAGAAGAGGCTTTTTTATCTGTATAGCTGGCGGAAGGAGACGCATTCGAAGCGCCGGATACGGATGAAGTATCAAAGGTTGGAGTACTACCAGTCGAACTACCGTCTGCCTCCTCATAAATCATGCCTGTTGCGTCAGTTTTTTGCCCATTGGGTGTGATGCCGTTTTTAAGAAGTTGCCCAGTACCATCTTCCGTATAATAATATGTTTTGCCCCCTCGCTTAACTTCACCGGTCATTAATTCACCGTCCCCCTCAAAACAATAAATAGTGCCATTAATGGTGCGACATCCCTCACTTACAGGCTGACCATTAACGTAATAAAACCAAGAGCGCCCCTCTTGAACCCAGCCAGACTGCCCCTTGTTACCTGAGTACTCAGCGCCAACGCCGGAGTCATCAGATTCATCAGATTCGTCATCCGTATTCTGCTTGTTCTGTTTATTCTGCTTGTTCTGTTTCTTTGCCGCTTTTGAATTCCGTTTTATAACAGTCGCCGCAAAATAGTCTCGTCCTTTAGCTTCAACTATTGGCGAAACCAAAGATAATGTGAGGACGGATAAGAAAAGCGCAATAAAACTTGCAAAGAATACAGTTGTAAAACGGTTTTTCATACCTAAAGTATAGCATAAACTTTTTAATGGGAATATGTTATGCTTACTTTATGAACGATTATGAGAGCGCTTTTATACAAGATGTAAGAAATCAAGTTACACAGGAGGCGCAAGCTGCTACCTCAAAAAAGCCAAAGAAGAAGAAAGTCCTAGCAATAGTGATCGTGATTTCTGTTCTCACAGTTGCACTAGTCTCAGTTTTTATCTGGTCAGTCTTTTTTAAACAATCCAGTCTGATCTGTAATTCTGACAAGGGCGACATTACAATTTACTATAATCACAGTAAAATTACCGATTATAAATCCAATGGAATGGAGCTTAATATTGAAGAACAAAATAAATTATTCACTAAACTGGGTAGCGAGGAATATATTAAACAATTTAAGTCTTGGCACAAGAAAACTTCTGGGGTCGATTGTAAATAAAATATCAAAAAAACGCGAGCAGAAGAGCTCGTGTTTTTTATTATTTCAATTAATATTGTTCAACCAAAGTGAAGGTCTTGCCAGAGATTTCAATTAAAGAATCCGGACCAGCACCCTGATTAGTGAGTTCGGCGCGAATGCCAAGCTTCTTCATAATGTCACGTAAACGGTTGACAGAGGCATAATTGGAGAGGTCAGTGCGTCGTGCAAACTTTTCAATTTTTTCCCCAGTCACATGATAAACACCATTATCATCCAGGGTAACAGACCAAGTATTACGGAGTTCCTGAGTACTTAGAGAAATAACTGGTAGACTTTCTTTGCCATTTTGTATTTCAGAACGATTTTCCCCTAAATTAATTTCAGTGGTTCGAGATAAAGCTTGAGTCTCTCTGGCTGCTACCTGTTCTTTAGATTTTTTAATTTCCTGCCATAAGAGGCGAAGCAAATCATCAACTCCTTGATGAGAGGCAGCAGAAATAGAGAGGATATTTGCGCTAGTATTGTACTGTCTAATAGACTGGATCTGCATTTCAATAATATCTTGATCCACACCCTCACATTTTGTGAGAGCAACAATTTCAGGACGGTTCTTTAAGTCTGAATACTTGTCGAGTTCACGGCGAATAATGTGATAAGCCTCACCGGCGTCGTTGTTGTAAACATCTATTAGATGCAGAAGAACTGCAGTACGATCTACATGACGCAAAAAATCGTGACCTAGGCCCTTGCCTTCTGCAGCACCTTCTATGAGGCCTGGAATATCTGCAATAAGGATATCGTGACGGTCTATCGTAGCAACACCAAGATTTGGAGTTAGAGTAGTGAATGGATAATCTGCAATTTCTGGCTTAGCATTACTGACGACTGACAAAAAGGTTGATTTACCAGCATTTGGAAGACCAACCAAACCCACATCTGCAAGCAGACGCAATTCGAGTTCAGCCTCAAATTCATCGCCAGGCTCACCAACCTCGGCAATGACTGGAGTTTGGCGTACACTTGACTTAAAGTGAGCATTACCAAAACCACCGTCACCACCTTTAGCAATTACGGCCTTTTCACCGTCATGAGTAAGATCAGCAATAACCTGCCCATCGCGCTTAACAATAGTTCCAATAGGCACCTCAACTAAAAGATCTTTCCCAGAACGACCTGCGCTACGCGTACCTGAGCCATTGCCACCATTTTCTGCAGTTAAAATTGGGTTAAAACGAAAATCAATTAAGGTATTAGTATCTTTATCGGCTACAAAGATAATAGAACCACCTTTACCACCATTACCACCGTCAGGACCACCCTTATTAATATAAATTTCATGGCGAAAAGATACGGCACCATCACCACCTTTGCCGGCTTTTAGACTAACTTTTGCAGTATCACAAAACATATTACTCTTATTTTACCATTTTAGCGACTATGAATAAAGAGGTAGCCGGACCAGACACTTTGAGGGACGGTTTTGCGACCAACATGACCCCAACCAGCGATACCATTCATATCGGAAATAGTAATAGTTCCATCATCATTTACGGAGTCCACGATACCGACGTGACCATAATAACCAGAGTCAGTTTGGAAAACGTCACCAGCTTGTGGATTGGTACCACGACTAGACGGGAAGTTGGAAATTAGAGCGTTGTCCCATGTATTAGCATTACCAAGACCACCTGGAAGAACATAACCACCACCCAACTCATAACGACGTTGCCAGGCATACCAAGTACACCAACCCCATGGCATCTGGTTGGCAGAAGTCCAATAGGTACGATAATAGACAGACTGTGTGTAGCTTTGCGATTGAGAGTTGGTTATGCGAGGAGCGACATAATCTGGGCGTTCGGTTTCTGGAAGATTACCATCCGGGAGAAGAATTGAGGTACCAGCTACAAGGCTTTGATTCAACTCAAGGTTATTTGCGGCGATAATCTCATCACTTTTTGCCCCATATTTACCAGCAATTGAGTCAACGGTATCGCCACTTTTAATCTTATAGACGAAACCAGCACGAGATGGGAGATAAATTACCTCACCTACCTTTGGTTCATATGTATTCTTGAAGTTATTGGACCAGCGAACCATAGTTTCAGTAACACCGCAAGCGGCGTATTTTCCAGTAATCGAGGCAATTGTATCACCCTCAACAACGGTATAAGCAATAGCACCAACCTTAAGACAGCTAGTAGCTAGAGGTGCAATCGGCTTCTCCATTTTTTCAGTAGAAACCTGACCAGAATCACGAAGAGTAGTGAGGGAGTTATAATTAACATTAACAACTTCTGATGAAGCTAAACTAAGATTACTGGCAAGTTCGGAGACGACGTAAAATTCGGAGAGCTGGTCAGTCGAGACGGCATAGTCTTTTTTTGAGATCGACTGAAGATTTAGATTATTTATCGATTCGTCTACATGTTTATTCTTTGAACCATAGTTAATAAGTCCCATGGTTGCGAGAAAAACGAAGAGATATGGTATAATCTTCAATTTACTCTTTAATTTGTTGCGTTTATTCTGTTTTTTCGATGTCATAACTTGCCGATATTTCCACCTAGAGTCCTACGTTACAGAGTTTTTGACAAAAGTCACGTTTTTTCTGCTCGTGCTCAGTATCGGTTACACTATAATACATCTTTCCATCGTCTCCTGTCAAGAAATAATACATGGATTTCATATTTTCATCTGGCTCAGCAACAGCTAAAAGTGCTGAAATCGATGGACTACAGATAGGACCTGGAGGCAGACCTGTATGCTTTCTGGTATTGTATAGACTATCGGTTTCAAGGACGACAAGATTATTATTAGGATCGTTTTTATTTCGATTCGGGTTGACTAGATCGGCCGCATAAGTAGCAGTCACGTCTGAGCCTAAACTCCAGCCACGGCGTAAACGATTCTGGAAGACCATTGAAACCCCCGGCATATCCTCGGTATGTGCTTCTTTTTGAATAATTGAGGCAAGGATAATCCCTTCCCTTAAAGTAAGCCCACGTTTTTGGAATTTCTCTTCTAGTTTATTTAGGTTGGCAATATTATTTAGCTGATCAATCATGGTTTTGAAAATATGCTCTACCGTTTCACCTTGATAAAATTGATAAGTTTCTCCATATAGATAGCCTTCAAGTGCGACACCTTGTGGCTGCAATTGGTTCTCTAAACGTCCTTCAGAATTATATAGGCCTTTTAGGACTGGACTATCATACTGTTTTGCCAAGGCAGCATCAATTTGAGCGTCTTGATAGCCGAGTTTGATTAATTTCTGACGAATATCAGTGATTGTCTCACCAGGCAGGACAGTGAGATTAAAAACATTATTAGAAACTGCACCCTGCTCAAGTAGATCTGCGATTTGCGGCGTGGACATATTAGTACGTAGGTGATAGATGCCAGATTTAATCTTTGAAGACTTTTGATTCAGCTTTAAATAAAACTTGAAGATTTCGCTTGAATGGATCAAATTCTGCGTTTTTAAACGTGCAGAAATTTCGTTAATCGTCTCATTGGTTTTGATTTCAAAAGTTTGATAACGACAATCTGCTTCCTTCTCTTCTTCGGTTCCAACAGCTGCTTCGGCTGGAGAATTATAGAGACAGTTTAGATTTTTTACGGGTAACAATTGTTGCTGATACCAGTGATATGCCCCGCCAATACCTATTCCTCCTAGCACAAGAAGAATAAATAAACTAATTACTACTTTTTTAATAAAGGAATTCTTTTTTTTAGGCATCTTTTCATCTTGTTCTTGAGATTTTAAGTTTGTCTGTTCACCTTCGATGACTCCAGCAGGAGTAAATTCAACAGGTGCGAGCGTTTGCTGATTATTAAGGGCAGATTGTAGACGCTCTACAAAATCCTGCAAAATAATGGCAGCAGACTCGGCATCAATTTCGCCTTTCTGATAATTATTTTTTCGACTTTTTAGGCGGTTTTCAGCCTCAACAGAGGTGAGAGACTCATCCTGAAAATAAATTTTTAAGCCAGGAATTGTAGCTGCAATACGCTCAGTAAAAGACTTTACAAAGTCTGACTGCGTCGTTTGATTACCGTCATTACTGCGCGGCATGCCAATAACGAGAACATTTGAGTTATGAAAACTTAGCTTGCGCTGAATTTCCGAGATTTCTTGACCGTTCACATTAATGTAGCCGTCAGGAATAGCAATTTTAGTCGTCGTATCAACACGGGCAACGCCAATACGTACTGTGCCAACATCCAGTCCAATTATTTTCATCTCACCACCTTAGTTTTCTTCAATTGTAATATTTACACTAACTTTATTAATATCTTCCGGAATACTGCGCACCCATGGGAAGGAAGTATCAACCTTAACTTCACTAACGCCATTGATGGACTTAATTAAGGTAGTAACTTCGCCAATTTTCTTGCCAAGGGATTTATCAAGAACAGTCTTCTCCGTTACCTCTGGACCAGTTTTAACAATGGCTTTAAGTTTAGCGGAGAACGCATTATTTTCTTGGAAGCGTTCAATGAATAATGAACCGATTTCATAAATTTTCTGGTCTTCCCCAAGGCGACTGCTGACAAGAGTGCGGATATATTCTTCAATTGCTGACTTATCAAGGACATTTACCTTATAAGTAACTTTTGCAAGCAACTTAGCTTTTCCTTCCGCAGCGACCTCCCCTATAGCAGGACTAGGAATGGCATCACCAAGAGTCTTTTTGTAGCTTGCCTCTATTTTTAGCTCGGTTTCCTTAACCTTAGCAAATAATTCTTCTTTACCGTCGTCAATTTGACTGGCCTGATTCTTAGCCTTTTCAACGTCACTTGCGGTAACGATTTTAACAATTTTATCGGTACCACCAGTAAAGGCACTGGAGTTAAAGGCGTCAACTTTTTCAACTGAAGACTGCCAACCAGAAGCGGTCGGGTCGATATTGAATCTAGTGCCTCCTTCAAAGGCAACTACATCAACGGTCTTACGAATCTGACAGGTATTAGTGGTACGCACGGTACAGCTAGTAGTGGAACCATCCCAACTAAAATCAGTACTAGCAATAGTAAGGTAATTAAGGTTTCCCTTTGCAAAGGCGCTACCAATTGGCACCGAAATACGGTCAGGATTACTTGGAGAAGCAGTTGAGGTGGAAAAACTAAAATTGGCAGTGAGGGTCAGCTTACCACTTGCTTTTTCGCCATCATTGCGTTCACCGGTGGCTTCAAATTCAATGGAACTTTCTTTTTCAAGAGTTTCCGATTCAAGCAGAATTTTACCTTCTTTATTAACAGCTTGGTCAGCTGCAGCAACTAGTGTAATATTCTCGGAGAAATTATCTGGTGTGGTTTTAATCTTTACCATAATCTTAGCGGCTGGTGCAAGGACGAAGGCCCAGACGCTACCAATAATTAAAACAATGAACAGAGCAACGCCTAATATGATCCATTTCCTAAGGGACTCAAAAGTCGGAATCTTCTTTACGGATTTTTCACCACTTTCCTCTGTTTGTTGCTCAAGTTCATTAGAATCTAGATCTTCTACTAGGTTTGACTTCGATTTGTTCGCTGAGGTCAAGCTATCTTTTGTAATGTCTTTTGGTTCAGCTTTTTTGACTGGTTGAGACTCAGTAGTTTTTGAAGCCTGGGAGACACCTTGTTCAGACTCTTCTACGTCATCGAGCTCGCTGATGTCCTGATTCTTTAAGCTCGATTTATTAGAAATTGGAGCATCTTTATATTCGCTTGGCAAAACTGGCCTAGATTGAAGGTTTTTGGAAAAAGGCAGGCCAGATACGGCTGCTAATTTCATTAATACTGGATCAAGCGTAACGATGACGACGGCTTTATCGAGATTTTTTGCTGTTTTTGCGATTAGCTTTAGATTAATAGCACTGCGCAGAACGCTGAGTTTTTTGGGCGGAACGAGAGCGACCACTTTTTGTTTTGACGACTTAAGATGATTGATAATATCGGTAATATCATCCTCTGGCTCTATATAGTAGGTGTCCTTATTCATGCTCCGATTTTATCACATTACATAGTTTTTATGTTAAAATTTAGGCAATGAGTATTTTTAACTTGATTAAGAAAAAGGAGCCAATTAACAACGGACAGGCACCACAAAATCCGACTACAGCGCAGTCGGCTAATCTTGCTAATTTAGTATTAAATTCGATCGACGAAGGCGTAATGATTGTTCACTCTTCTGGAATTGTTGTATTAGTCAATCCAGCTGCGATGAGACTGCTTGGGACGAGTGACCCAAATATGGTCGAAAATCTACAACTTGCTTCAATTCTTAATCTTGAAAACTCTGAAGGGACAAAGATCGAAGATGATATTAATCCCGTACTCAGAGCTGTGATGAACGGTGAAAATTTTGAGACTCGCGATCTAATATTAGTGAGTGTTCAGGAACAGAGAAGGCCGGTAGCAATTTCTGTAGTTTGTACCACCACTGGCCAAAATGAGCGAATTATCACACTGCGTGACATTGCACGAGAACTCGAGGAAGAAGGCGAGCAGGCAGACTTTATATCGACAGCGTCGCATGAAATGCGTACACCAGTTGCTTCGATTGAGGGGTATTTGGGGTTAGCTTTAAATCCGAAAACTGCAACAATCGATGAACGTGCTAGAAAATATCTTGAGGAAGCCCACACGTCGTCGAAACACTTAGGTCGATTATTTAAGGACTTGCTCGATGTTACAAAATTGGATGATAAGAAAATCCGAGTACAGCTCACCCCTGTTGAGATGGCCTCAACAGTGCGATCGATTGCGAATGGTCAAGTGCCAATGATGAGTGAAAAAGGCATTCATTACACCTTTGGCGCCAATGCGGCAAGATCAGATAATGTAACTAGGGTAGTTAATCAGGAAGTTTACGCTAGTGTTGATATTGATTTTCTACGTGAAGCTGTAAATAATTTGGTGGAAAATGCAATTAAGTATACGGCCTCTGGTGGAGGTATTTGGGTGAATGTACGTGGGGATGATGACCGTGTTTTAATTAATGTGACCGATACTGGAATTGGAATTTCTCCAGATGACCTTAAGCATGTTTTTCAGAAATTTTATCGTGCAGATAATTCGCAAACTCGCACAGTGGGCGGAACTGGTCTTGGACTTTATCTGGTTAAACAGAGAGTTGAGGCAATGGGGGGCAAGGTTTGGGCGGAGAGTTCGTTTGGCGAAGGCTCCACCTTTTACCTTTCATTCCCTCGCATTACAGCTGAAGAATATCAACGTCGAAAACAGATTGCCTCTAATATTGAGGCAATGAGTCAGAATACACAAACGCTTCCTACTCAACCAATGATGCAGCCGACGACGCAACCTGCGGTTGTACAGTCACCCATACAACAAGCTTCACAGCCTACGACCGTACCACCTGCACAACAAACCTTACAGCCTACGGCTATGCAGCCACCTACACAACAAATTTCACAGCCTTCAATGCAGGAAGCCACTACAGTGCAATCATCACAGACAGTAGTGCCCCAGGCATTACAATCAGTTGCGCAGCCGACTATACAGCAGCCAGTGATGACGCAGTTCTCACAACCGGCTGCACAGCAGTCGCCCGCCATGCAGCAACCGGCTTTGTCACGACCAGTACAGTTATCACAGCCAAACATGCAGCCTTTACAACCTCCGCAACAACCTTTACAGCCTCCGCATCAGCCTTTACAGACGGCAGCAACGCAGCCATTAAATAACCCGCAACCTACAAGCAATAATCAACAATTACCAAATAATAATTAAAGGATAGATATGGCAAAAATATTACTTGTCGAAGATGATCAAAGCTTAAGAGAAATCTATGGAATTCGCTTGACGGCGGAAGGCTATGAGATTGTGCCAGCTGGAGATGGCGAGGAGGCATTAGCTGTTGCGGTACGCGAAAGACCAGATTTGATTATTTCAGACGTTATGATGCCAAAGATTTCAGGATTTGATATGCTAGACATTCTACGCTCGACTCCTGAAACAAAGGATATTAAGGTGATTATGATGACCGCACTTTCTTCAGATGACCAAAGAGAACGTGGCGAGAGTTTAGGAGCTGATCGCTTTTTGGTTAAATCTCAGGTTGGCATCGAGGATGTAGTAAATGCAGTGCATGAAGTTCTGGATCAAAATACTGGAGTAGAGACGTCTAATACAATGAATACTGAGTCGGGTTTTAACCAACCTATAGAAGGTAGTGGCGTATTCCAGGTTCAACAACAGGTAGAACAATATACGATTCCGCAGAATCAGCCACAAGTAGAACAATATACGGTTCCGCAGAATCAGCCACAGGCAATGCTGCAAACGGTGACACAACAGACCGCTACACAACCAACCGCGACACAACAGTTTACGCCTGATTTTTCTAATCAACCAGCTTACGGACAGCCCAATACAGCTTTTACGCAACAAACTGCTTCTCAGGGTCCATCTTTTAATCAAGTTCAAACTCCGGTACCACAAAACACACAAACCCCTAGCGCACAAAATGACGCCTATTCAATTAATTCAGTCACAGATGAAAGTGGAATGAATATTAAAGATCAGATGGATCAAATATTGGGTGGAATGGGGTCTATATAAATATCACATATATGATATATTTACGATATGCGTTTAAATAAATTTTTAGCAGAACGACTGGGGATTTCACGAAGAGATGCTGATAATCTGATTGATTCTGGACGAGTTAAGGTTGATGGGATGATCGCTAAACTTGGAATGCAAGTTCTCGAAGCGCAGGACATCTTAGTGGATAATAAAAAGGTGGATTTTTCCCACCAATATACTTACTTGATGCTAAATAAGCCACGTGGTTATGTCTCTTCAAGAAAACAACAAGGTAGTTCCCCCACTCTCTACGAATTATTGCCAGAGAAGTGGCAAACTTTAAAGACAGTTGGACGACTTGATAAGGATAGTTCTGGATTAATACTCTTAACCGACGACGGTAACTTTGCGTTTGAGATGACACATCCAAAATTCTTCAAAATTAAGACCTATATTGTGGGGCTTGATCACGAAATAGCCCCGTTACATCAGCAGATGATTTCTGACATCGGTATAACATTGCCAGACGGAGTAAGCAAGTTATTTTTAACCAAACTTCCGGACGAGAATGGCCAAGTAACTGGAAAAAATCTTCAGGTTGAGATGAGTGAAGGTAGAAATCGCCAAATTCGTCGCACCTTTGCGGCACTTGGTTATGAAGTTACGGCGCTTCACCGTATTGAATTTGGTAAATATCAACTCGGTGATTTGAAGCCTGGCAAGTACATAGAAGTTAAAAAATAATGATCAAAAAATAATAGACCCCGTTAGGGGTCTATTTGATTACTCTTCAGAACTGTCTTCGAGAACAGAAAGGAGAGAGTCCTCAGCGTTGCCGCGCTTTTTCTTCTTTGGAGTCTCTGCAAGTTCGATATCAAGCTCAATACCAGTTAGCTTAGAAGCAAGGCGTACGTTTTGCCCCTGGCGACCAATAGCTACTGACTGCTGATCTTCTGAGACATAAACCTTGGCACGCTTATCTTCAAGCTCGACCTTAATAATTTCAGCTGGACTGAGTGCTTCACGAATATATTCAGACATATTATCACTCCAGTTGACAATATCAATTTTTTCACGATCACCAATTTCATTCATCACGGCCTGAACACGGACGCCACGACCACCCACGAAGGTACCAACAGGGTCTACGCCAGGGACGGATGAAGAAACTGCAATCTTGGTACGACGACCTGGCTCACGAGCAATGGCATGAATTTCAACAGTGCCATTTTCAATTTCAGGAACTTCTTGTACAAAAAGCTGCTTAATGAATTCAGATGAACCACGAGAAACCAGTAAGTCAGCGCCACGTTCATTACGCTCAATAGCCTTAATGAGGACTTTAATGCGTGAACCTACTTTATAATATTCACCCTCGATCTGATCTTGTTTTAACATTAAACCAGTAGCCTTACCAAGATCTACGCGAACAAGGCGTGGTTCGACGCGGGAAATTGTACCATTAATAAGAGTATTAACTTTATCTTCATAAGCAGTGAGAATAGCGTCATGCTCTGCTTCGCGAAGGCGCTGAACGATGACTTGTTTGGCGGTCATAGAAGCAACACGGCCAAAGGTGGTAACTTTGTGTGCTTCTTCAACAATTTCGCCAATTTCCTTACCACCAGCAAGGTCGGCTGGGATTTCGGTGGCTGGATTATATGCTAGGCCATCTTCAATGACTTCCTTAGCAACATATACTTCAGCTTCACCATTATCAAGATTAAGGACAGCGCGAACATTCATATCCTTATCACCTTCTTCTTTGCGCCAAGCGGCAGCAATAGCGGTTTCAATAATATTTAAGACTACCTCCTCCGGCAAGCCTTTTTCCTCTGAGATGACTTTGACCATTGAGGACATTTGTTTAAGATCTAAACCCTCCATTTAATCCTTTCTATTTTCATATAAAATTTATCTATCGAGCTTGAGTCTAAAATATCCGACCTTTCGGCCGGATAGAATATTCAAGTATGTTTTTATTATAGCAAACTTCATTCAGAATAGCAAACAGAAAATATTCTGCTTGTGGTATAATAAGATTAACTAAATAAAGAGAGTTATGCAAGGTACTAAACAAGAGACAACAACAGCGCATAAAATTAAGCCCGAGAATATTTTGTTGGCCCTTGATATTGGTACAGAATTTGTGAAGGCTGTGATTGCCGAAAAAACTAGCGACGACAATCTAAATATTATTGGCGTGGCTAAAGAGCATCAGAGTATGGGGAATATGTATGCAGGGGCAATTGCTGATATTCAAGCGGTGGTTTCAACTTGCGAAAAAGCCTTGTCTCGTGCCGAGGAAATGGCCGGCGTAGTCTCAAGGACCTGCGTAGTGGGGATTGCTGGGGAGCTTATTAAGGGCAATACCAGAACCGTGAGATATAAGCGCAAAGATAGTAATAAACCAATTTCTGATAATGAAATGCAACAGATCATTCAAAAGGTTCAGGATAAGGCCGGCGAACAGGCGAGACAAGAAATTGCACTTGAAACCGATAATCCTGAAGTTGAGGTTCGACTAATTAATTCCGCGATTGTTTCCCTGTCAATTGACGGATATAAGGTTTCAAATCCAATTGGTTTTAAGGGATCTGATTTAATGATTCAGTTTTATACAGCATTTGCACCACTTGTACATATTTCAGCGATTGAAAAGGTCTGTGCGGAGCTTAATTTGGATCTCTTAGCTGTCGCAGTAGAACCTTTTGCGGTATGTCGTGCATGTCTTGGTAATGAATTAGATTCGAATTTTTCAGCAATTGTGATGGACATTGGTGGTGGAACCACTGATATTGCTGTAGTTGATGATGGCGGCGTCGAAGGAACAAAAATGTTTGGAATTGGCGGCCGCAGCTTTACCCATCAAATTGCTACGAAGACTGGCCTTGATTATGATACTGCAGAGGCTATAAAACTGCAGATTGGGGGAGTTTCGCTAGATCAATTAACTTTGAGACACCGTGAAGAAACTGTAGCGGAAGCAGAACACAGGAATGAAATTCAGACAATCCTATCTACGCCTGAACGATCTAGAAAAATTAACAAGGCAATTGCGGATAACATTGAGGTGTGGCTAGGTGGCGTAGTGGTAGCCTTAGAGGATTTTCCTTTGGTTGAAGCACTACCAACAAAAATTCTGCTCTGTGGTGGTGGGGCTGGATTATCTGCCTTGCAGGAAGAACTTGCAACAAGTGATTGGTATACCGATTTACCCTTTTCAAGGCGACCACTCGTACATCTGCTTGATGATGTAGATATTCCTGGAATTGAGAATAGCACAGAAGAGAACCTTGGCTATTCATTTATTACTGCTTTTGGTTTACTAAGGGTGGCGATCGATACTTTGGCTGGAACAGATGAACCTACTGGACTAAGAGCAAAATTAGCAAAACTATTGCAGAATTAGATTTTCGGTCCTTTGCTTTTGTTATTATGTAATGCTATATAATATTGACGTACTAATGGTTCAAATGAATTATAATAGCTATCGTCTTCGTTTTTTCTTACAATTTCCTCGTTAAGTCTTTCATTATTTTTTAAAAGTTTCTCCACAGCCTGATCTTCTTTTCCATAAATCACTGTTTCTATCAGTTGATCTGATCCCTTTAATATAAAAGAGATTTGTATATTATTTCTACTCAATGGAGAGCCTTTGTATTCCATACCATAATAATTACCACTATCACTGTCATCAAAAGTTCTATTTTCTTGACAATCAATTAGTCGAGTATCGAATTTACTAAAATCCTGGTAGATCTTTTCTTTATTAAGATCAAATACTCCCCTTCTCGTCGACTCTTCTAGAATTGAAGTCGCCTTAATAAGGGACTCTCTTAAAAAGTTCAATCTCATCACCTGTTCTTTTATTAAGATATCACTAAACTCATTAATCTCACTCTTAATATCCAGAAATGGTTCTTCACCTCTTTTTTTACTATCAGTATAATCGAATTTCCCAATTGATCCTATTGGCGTTACTTTAGGTTTGTATATAGACATGGATCTTAACTCTTCAATATACGCATTGA
>ERZ773031.808-NODE-808-length-16428-cov-3.873267_pt1 | contig 16428 bp, 13 predicted proteins | sample MGYA00511666_ERZ773031 | MGnify/ENA primary metagenome ERZ773031 (study PRJEB29015, sample SAMEA2738135) | human oral metagenome | biome: human oral; feature: human-associated habitat; material: saliva | place: China | collected 2250 ...
GAGAGTTTCCTCAGGTACTGCAGCGGAACATCGGTCTCGCCGTGCAGTACATGGTAAAAGTCGAGCGTCAGTCCTGCGACCGCATCCGCCGACTGGTACATATCACCGCCGAGCTGATAGACCTCCCCCGCCTGTACGGCCTTGAAATCGGCGAAGAGCTCATCCTTTGCCTTGAGTTCCGCGAGATCTTTGAGCGGCGCCTCCACGGTCGCATTGTAAATTAATACATCGGCATCGCGCGCCGCCTCGAAAAACGCCTCGCGCGACACGCGCTGCACCGAGCTCCTGCCGCTCTCATCCGCGCCGATGCCGACATAGTGCCCGCCCGCAAGCTGTATCATCTTCGGCACATAGTCCGTGCGCCGCCGGACAACAAAACTCCCGTCGCGGTTCATCGCAAAGAAGACGACCTGTTTGCCGCTGTCCGCGACATTCTGCAATGTGTCCGTTTTTTCGCACTGCGCGTCAAAAAACCGTTCTGCCTCCGCCTGATGATTCGTCAGCACGCCGTAGAGCCGCACCCACTCGGTGCGCCCGAGCGGATGGCTCTCATTGCTCGAGTAGTCGACAAAGACCGGAATTCCGAGTCGCTCAAACATCTCCTTCACCTCGGGCGCGTGCAGTATCATCAGCGACTCGATGGCGAGATTGCAGCCCTCCGATGTGAGGAGCTCGTAGTCCGGCGCGCTGTACTTCCCCGCAAAGCGCATCTCGCCGCTCGAAAGCGCCCGCTTCGGCGCATCAATGTGCCAGCCCTCCGCTCTCGTGCCGGTAAAACGGACATCACCGAGCGCACCGTTTACCTCAAAGAGGCTCATGGCCGCCGTCGCCGCAAGATAGATGTGATCCAGCGGCTGCTGTAAGCGCACCACATCGCCCGGCAGCTCTTTCGGCGCTGTCTCTCCCGCCGGGATGACCAGATAGCGCGCTGCGCCGTGCACATCGATCAGCGCGAAATTCTTCTCATAGAAATAAATATCAAAGGTCTGCGCGTAGCGAAGGTCCATCCGTTTAACAAAGCGCAGCCCCGGAATCTCCGGAGCTGCCGCCTGACTTACCTCTTCTGCTTTGACTTCTGTGACTTTGACCTGATGGTCGTACCAGACACCCTTGGTGCCGACGAGGGCAAGCGGGAATTCCGTGTCGAGCGCCGGGACGGGGATATCGAACCCGTAGACTTCCTGTGTGCTCCCGTCCTCAAACTTGACCGTGTCGGTTGTCGGCTGTAAGAGCACAGCACCGTCCTTTTTGGCATCCTCTGCGCGTCCGGAGAAAAGATTGAGGATGCGCTTTGACTGGAGTGACACATGGAGGGTCATCTTTCCGTTCTTTACGGTCAGCGTCCCGCGGTCATGCATCGCCTCGCTCACATGAAACATCGAGCTGTCGGTCTCAAAGCGCGCCGTATAGACGCCGTCCGGCAGCACAGCGTTTTCTCCGTCGCTCGCCGCTACCGCTGTCGTCTCCTCCTTTGCCGCCGCCTCGCTACCCGTAGCGCCGCTCTCGGACGCCTTCGCCCTACAGCCGCTCATGAGCAAGCTGAGCCCGAGTGCCAGCGCAAGCAATCCGCCGATGCCGCGCATCCTGCTGTTTCTCTTCATCTTCTCTCCCTGTCAGTCTTTAGTTCGCCTTGCTCTCGGCAGCCGTCGTCTCGGCTGCGCCGCTCTCCGCCGTCTTTCCCTCGGCCTGATCGATGGCCGCCTGCGTGTGCGCCGCATAAATTTTCTCAATGTCAGCGATACCGCCCAGGCCGAGAATCTGGGTCTCGACGCGGTCAAAGTTCTTCGACGCGACAAACTTCTGCACCCAGGAATCCTCCTCCGCACCTGCCATATCGTTGTGCGCGTGATCGCCTGCGACGACCATCATCGGGCGAAGCGTGACCTTCTTATAGCCGGCCTTCTTGACCGCCTCGATTACAGCGTCGACCGCGGTCTCCGCCGGCTCGCCCTCGACGGTGCCGATGAACACATTGTTGTAGCCGAGCTTCCGCATTGCGGTCTGCATCTCGGAATAGGTGATTGCCGCGGTGTGGGAAGTGCCGTGTCCCAGGAAGACAAAGGCCGCGCCTTCCTGTCCCGCCTTCTGGACAGAATCAAAACCGCCGTCGGTCACAGCCGCCTGGACAAGCAAGGTCGCGACCTGCTCCTTGTCGGCATTGACCTCCTCCGCGTCCTTGCCCACTTCGCCGAGCAACGGCTCTGCGAGCGCGACTTTTGCGAAATCCGCCTTGTGTTTGTCGAGCGTCTCCTTTAACTCATCGTACTCCTTGCCCTGCATGAGATGGGTCGGCTGGACAATGAGCTCTTTGACGCCGTTCTTCTTGGCGCGCTCCAGCGCCTGCTCCACATTGTCAATCTTCTCGCCGTCCCGCGCGAGAATGTGGTTCATGATGATCTGAGACGTAAAGGCGCGGCGCACGCTGTAGTCCGGGAACTGCTTTGCGAGATAGGACTCGATGCCGCCGATATCCTTCGCGCGACTGTCGTTATAGGACGTGCCGAAGCTCACTACCAGAATTTCCTTCTCACCGATCTCATCCTGGTTTAAGGGATTGTCCTTTGTCACATCGCCGGTGTCCAGACCGAAATACTCCGGTGACGCGTGCTCGCCCTTCACCTCTGCCTTTGCGCTGTCACTCAAAGCGTCCCAAGCCTCCTTTGCCTCTTTGCAGAGCTTCTCCGTGTCCTCGCTCCAATTCTGAACATAGATTGCATCAATCTTCTTGCCGACCTCTGCCGCCTTAGCCTTCTCTTCATCGGTCGCGGGGGCAAGCGTCGTCGCATCTGTCGCCTCTGTCGCCTCCGTTGCCTGCGTCTCCGCCGCGCTCACGGTCTCCGGCTTCTTTTCTTCCTTTTTGCCGCCGCAGGCTGTGACCGCCAGGACCGCCGTCAATGCCAACAATGCAAGCTTTGTCTTTCTCATCTCTCCGCTCCTTTATGAATGCGCTGTTTGCCCGAAGTCCTTACTTCTGCAGTTCAAATGTGAGCTGATAGTCGATTGCGTGCGGCGTGCTCATCGCCGTCGTGTCGCCGACCATCGCAAGCGGCTTATCGAGCTCCGTGACCGGAACCATAAAGACCGAGTGGCCGTTCTGAATCTCCGGCGTAAAGCGAATGCCCTCGACTTCCATGTAGTCGTACTTGTCACTGCTCCAGACAATCTTTGCCGTCGCTCTGCCGTCCTTCACCGTGAGCTCGGTCGGGCTCGCAATCTTTGCTCTGCCGCTGCCGCCGGAAAGCGTCACGTTGACCTGATAGGTACCGTCGGCAACCGTCAGCTTCTCGTGCTTCTCCGCGAGCATCTGCGCCGCTGCCTCGGCCTGCGCCGTGATATCGTCGCCCGCCTTGAAATCCTCTGCCTTAAAGTCCGCAAGCTTCTTTTCGCCTTCGCTCGCCGCGCTCTCACCCTTCGATGCCGCCTCGGATGCCGCGCTCTCGCCTGCCGAAGACAGCGCTGCCGCCGCCGTGCTTTCCGCCGAGGAAGCCGCGCTCTCCGCCTTCTTTGCGCCGCACCCCGATGCGACAACGGCTGCGAGCACCGCCATTGCCACTGCTACTCCGTATTTCTTCTTCATTGCCTACCCCTCTGTCTATGATTTCCCGGAATCTGTCTGCATAAAAAGAGGCTCATCCTCGCGGAGAGCCTCTGGCATTTCAGCAAACAGTATCTTATCTGGACTCGGAAACCGTGGTCTCGCCGGCCTTGTCAGCACCCGCAGCAGCTTTATCCGCTGCTTCGCCTGCCTTCTCTGCCGCTTTGCCCGCCTTGTCGGCTGCCTCACCGGCCTTCTCCGCCGCTGCGCCCGCAGCCTTCTCGCCGGCCTTCGCCGCCTCGGAGCCTGCCTTTGCCGCATCGGAAGCCGCCTTGTTTGCACCCTCCACCGCTGCGGAAGCTGCATCGGAACCTGCCTTTGCCGCGTCGGAAGCTACTTTGTTCGCCTCGTCAACCGCGCTGGAAGCTGCCTTGTTTGCCTCTTCGACACCGCTGGAAGCTGCCGCATTTGCGCTCTCCACCATGCTGGAAGCGGACTCCATAGCGCCGGAAACCGACTCGGAAGCCGCCTTGCTCTCGTCCTTCTTGCTGCTGCAGCCGGTCGCCAGAACTGCCGCGAGCGCTGCTGCCACTAAAACTGCTCCAACTTTAACTTTCTTCATTTCAATTTCCTCCCTTTGCATGAAATTATGCCGTCTCATTGTAACATATTCGCGCCAAAATTCCAAATAAAGCGCAAAGAGAGACTCCTCTTCGCAGAGAGCCTCTCTTTGTCACACAAAGAAGAGGCAACTCGCCTCTTCTCTGCGTTCCCGGACAGGCACTCGTGCTCAGGAAGGTACTTAAAAGACAGGGCCGGTCTCCCGGCTCGCGGCTCACAGCCCCTTGTCTGCCTTCCCGCTCTCGCAGTGACAGACGGGCTCCCCGCATACGGTGACGAGTTCGCGCAGATTCTGCTGCTTCCCGATTATCCGGAGATCTCTCTCCGGCACCCTGCCTTTATTTTTTTCGTATGATCAGCGATTGAACGCATTCTTGCCCGGATACTCCGCCGCGACACCGAGATCCGACTCGATGCGGAGCAACTGGTTGTACTTCGCGACGCGCTCCGAACGGCTCGGCGCACCGGTCTTAATCTGACGCGTATTCAGCGCGACCGCGAGATCGGCAATCGTCGTATCCTCGGTCTCACCGGAGCGGTGGGAGGTAATCGCCGTGTAGCCCGCCTTGTGCGCCATCTTGATTGCCTCGAGCGTCTCGGAGACCGAACCGATCTGATTGAGCTTAATCAGAATCGAGTTGCCGCAGCCAAGCTCAATTCCCTTCGCAAGGCGCTTCGTGTTCGTGACAAAGAGATCGTCGCCGACCAGCTGCACCTTGTCGCCAAGCTCCTTCGTCATCTCTTTCCAGCCCTCCCAGTCCTCTTCGTCGAGGCCGTCCTCGATGGACCAGATCGGATACTTCTCAATGAGGCTCTTCCAGTGCGCAATGAGCTCCTTCGAGGTGAAGTCCTTACCGGACTTCGGCTGGTGATAGAAGCCGATGCCCTTGTCGCTCTTCCACTCGGAGGAAGCCGCATCCATCGCGAGCACAAAGTCCTTGCCCGGCTCGTAGCCTGCGTCGCGGACTGCCGCGAGGATGTGCTCAATCGTGTCCTCGTCGTCCTTTAAGTTCGGCGCAAAACCACCCTCGTCGCCGACAGCCGTCGTATTGCCCTCGCTCTTCAGAATCTTCTGGAGGCTGTGGAACACTTCGGTGCACCAGCGAAGACCCTCGGAGAAGCTCGGTGCGCCGACCGGCATAATCATGAACTCCTGGGTGTCCACGGAGTTCGTCGCGTGTACGCCGCCGTTTAAGATGTTCATCATCGGCACCGGCAGGTTATTGCCGTTTGCGCCGCCGAGGAAGCGATACAGCGGAATGCCAAGCGACTCGGCCGCTGCCTTTGCCGAAGCAATCGAAACCGCGAGAATCGCGTTTGCGCCGAGCTTCGACTTGTTCTCGGTGCCGTCCGCCGCAAGCATAGCGGCATCGACCGCGTAGACATTCTGCGGATCCAGACCGTGCAGCACGTCATTGATCACGGTGTTGATGTTCTCGACAGCCTTTCTCACGCCCTTGCCGCCGAAGCGGGACTTGTCGCCGTCGCGAAGCTCAATCGCCTCGAACTCACCGGTCGAAGCGCCGCTCGGTGCGGTGCCTCTGCCGACCGAACCGTCGGAAAGCGTGACCTCTGCCTCAACCGTCGGATTGCCGCGGGAGTCAATGATTTCTCTTCCGATTACCTTCTCAATAGAAAGATGTGTCAACATATTGGTTCCTCCACTTCTGAAATCTGTTAAAGAACTCTTGTCCGTACCAGTATAGCACGGAATCGTTTGTCCTGCCTCTTATTTTTCGTAGCGGTAAAAGCCCTCGCCCGCGTTGACGCCGGTCTTGCCCGCGTCGATTTTTGCCTTGAGCCCCGCCGCAATCTTGCCTGCCGTGCTCTCCGGATTTTTCGCCTCCGGATTCATCGAGACAATGTTGTATGCCGTCTGAAGCCCCACAATGTCGAGAATCCGGAAGGGGCCGTAGGGCGAACCCGTGCCGAGCGTCCAGGTCTTATCGATGGTCTCCGGGTCGGCGACCTCATTGGCCCAGAGCGCCTCCGCGGCACTTAAGAAAGGCACGAGCATCGAGTTCAGAATATAGCCCGGCTGCTCCTTTTTGAGTTCCAGCGGAATCATGCCGATTTCCTTGGCAAATTCGACGACGCGGCCAAAGACCGCCTCCAAAGTGCCGCTGTGTCCCATAATCTCCGCCGTGTTGCTGCGCCAGATATTGTTTGCAAAGTGAAGTGCGAGATAATTTTCCGGATAGGGCAGCAAATCTGAGAACATGCTCGGAATCATCGTCGAGGAATTCGTCGCGACAATCGTCTTCTCGTCGAGGAAGGGCGCGAGCTTCGCATAAAACTCCCGCTTCGCCTCCCTGTCCTCCGCCATACTCTCGATGATAAAGTCCGCCTCGCGGACACTCTCTTCAAGATCCAGCGAGAGCCGAATATTCTGTTTCGCTGCCTCAACGGCCTTCTCGAGCCTATCGAGATCCTCCGCACTCTTAACCGCCGCCGCGTCGCCGAAACCGCGCGGCAAATCAAGCGGTTTACCCGCGAGCATCGCCTCGCCGACCCGCGCGAGTTCCGAGCGATACACATTGTAAAGACGCGCAAGCTTCGGCTCCGTTCTGCCGATCGAGCCTTCGCTCCGGAGCCATATCGTCACCGGGAAGCCCTTAAACGCCGTCTGAAACGCAATCTGCGCGCCGAGCACGCCGCCGCCCGCCACCAATACATGCCGAAATTCCATATCCACCTCCGGCCTCTCCGAGGCCTTGTACATTTATCGATACAAAGAGAGCATACCACGCCCCGGAAGCCGCGCGCAAGCTCAGCCGTCAAAAAGCTCCGAAAAGTCGTGTCTGTTTTCCAATTCTTCCGCCGAGACCTCGAGGTAAATGTCGAGCGCCGGACTCTCCTGTGAAGCAGTCAGAATTCCTGCCTTCATGAGCTCAAGCACCGCGAGAAACGTGACCACAAGGAGCAGCTTGCTGCGCCGCTTTTCGAGTAAGTCCCGGAATGAAAAACTCTCGTGCGCGCGTGCATAGCTCATGACCGCTTCAATCTGCATCTTCAGACTGATGGGCTCGCGCTTGATGGTCCCGAAGCGACTCCGCTCCGGATCGATCCGGTCTTCGCGCTGACGCATGACTTCCTGAAACACAAACTGAAGACGCGTGAGCGTCACATCCTGAAAGAGCTCGTCGAGATCCACAGGTTGCGTCCACTCCGCAACCTCTTTCGGCAGCGCGGGTTCGCGGAAAAAGACCTTGTAAGCGTCGAATTCGCGATCGGCGAGTTCCTCCGCCATCAGCTTGTACTTCTTGTGCTCCAGAAGGCGGCTCACAAGTTCCGCTCTCGGGTCCATCTCTTCGCCGGTCTCCTGATCCACCTCGCGCGGCAGGAGCATGCGCGCCTTGATGTCGAGCAGGGTCGCCGCCATCAGAAGGAACTCCGAGAGCTGATCGAGATCCTCTCTCTCCATGCCGGAGAGATACGCCATATACTGCTCCGTAATCTCGGCAATCGGAATGTCGTAGATATTGATTTTATTCTTCTCGATCAGCTTTAAGAGAAGATCGAGCGGCCCTTCATACTTTTCGAGCCGCAGCGAGAGCGCCTCATCTGCCATGTCCTCTCCCCTTTCGAAGCTCCAGCACCATGAGCTCCGGCAAATTCATAAAGCGAAGGTTGATGCTGTGCGTGCCGATGCCCGGGCTCAGGAGCATCGCGTGTTCTCCCCGGTAGAAAAGCCCGCTCGCCGGGCGGCGGAAAAATTCAAACTGCGGCGTCATGAGGCCTATGTTCCCCGGGAGCCGCACCGTGCCGCCGTGCCAGTGCCCCGCGAACGTGAGATCCGCGCCCCAGCGCGCATAGGCGTCAAAAAAAGCCGGGCTATGCGCAAAAAGAAGCTGAAAGCGCGTCACGTTTGCCGCGCCGAGATGAGACTGCACATAGTCCTCGCGCATCTCATCATGCGGCGCTCTCCGGTAAAAATTCTCGGTGATATGAAGCCCCGAGAGCGCGAGGTCATCGCCGAGCAGCACGGTCTCATCCGAGAGATAGTGTACGCCCTGCCGACCGAGCCCCGCCTGCAAGTCATCGAACAGCTGCAAATAGCGCCCGCGGTCGCGGTCCAGCCGCGCCTCGTGGTTTCCCTCGCCGTAGTAGACCGGCGCGATTTCCGCGAGCCGCTCTGTCAGCGCGAGGGTCGCCTGAATCGAAGCGCCGTGCTTTGCCGTCACCATATCTCCGCCGAGGAAGATGTAGTCCGGCCGAAGTCGCGCCGTTTCTCTGAGGAGCCGCGCCGCAATGTCGCCGAGACGGCGCTCGTGAAAGTCCGAGAGGTATACAATGCGGCGCGATCTTTCGATTTTCGGGCTCCGCAGTTCATAGCGGCGCACAATGAGGCTCCGACGCTCCCGCTCGGATTCAAAAAGGGCGGCCGCCGCAATGCCGACCGCCGCCGAACCGAACGAGAAGAAAAGCTTCTTCTTATCCAATCCAAACCCCTTCCCTGTTGACTCGGTATCCATCCGGTGTGCGGCTGTCTGTCAACATTTTGCCGTCACTTCCAAGATAATACCACTGATTCCGATACTGTAGCCAGCAGTTTTGCTGCAGTGCGCCCTGCCCCGGTGTCAGATAGTACCAGGCGCCCGTGTTGTCCTGCTGCCAGCCCTCCTTCATATTGCCGTCCGCGTCAAACCAGTACTGCGCACCGTTAATCTCCCGGCTGGCATTCTTCACAAACTCACCGTTTGCTTCTCTGTACGCCCACACACCGTTTCTTTGGAGCCACCCCGCCTGACTTGGAAGCTTTGCCACCGGTCCGCTTACCGCCGGATTTTGATTTGCTACCGGATTTGCTTCCTGTCTGCTTGCCGGATTTCCCTGACTTTCCGCCGGCCTTACAGTTTGCCAGCTTACCGCCAGACTTTGACTTGACGCCGGATTTGCTTCCTGCTGATTTGCCGCCGGATTTTCCTGCTGACTTTGAGCCTGACTGTTTGCCGTGAGCGCCTGTACTCTGCCGCTTGTCTCCTGTGCCGTTTCCCCGCCCACGGCTTCCTGTTTTTTTCCGCCGGACTCTCCCGCGACTTGGAAACCATAGTCGAGCAGCGCCCTTGTGTCCGCGTACTGCGTCCGCTTGCTCTTCATGACCACGGCAATGAGGCGCACGCCGTTTCGCTCCGCGCAGGTCACGAGCGTATTGCCCGCCGCGCTCGTATAACCCGTTTTGCCGCCGAGAATGCCCGGATAATAGTCCGAACCGTCCGGCGCGATCATGCGGTGTCCCATTGTGATGTCCGTGCCGTTCGGACGCTTTTTGGTCGCCGGAAAATGGTACGAAGTCGTCTGATCCAGCGCGCGGAAATCGGCGCGGTCAAAACAGGCCTTCGCGATCAGCGCCATGTCGTGCGGTGTCGTGACATGGTTTGCGTTGTTCAGACCGTTCGGGTTCACGAAATTCGTATTGGTGCAGCCGAGCTGTCTGGCTCTCCGGTTCATCTTCTGCGCGAACGCGGAGACCGAACCCGAGACATGCTCGGCGAGCCCGTTTGCGACCTCGTTCGCGGATTTCAGCATGAGCCCGTAGAGACAATCCCGCACCTTGACACGGTCGCCCTGCGTGAGTTCCAGATTCACCGCGCCCGACTCCAGATTTCCGGTCGCGCTGTCGGAGAACACAACCATGTCATCCTGCGAACTGTTCTCGAGCACCAGAAGTGCCGTCATAAACTTGGTGATCGAAGCCGGATAGAACTGCTGATTCGCGTTCTTCTCATACAAAAACTGTCCCGTCGTCGCATTGTAGAGCGCCGCGCCCTCCGAGGCAATCTGCGGCGCAGTCGCCGCATAAGCTGTCTCCGCACCGAAAATGCCGCCGAAAAGCAGCAGTGCCGCGATGAGACAACAGAGCCCTTTTTTGATTTTTTCCTGCATCAAAACGAAATCCCCCTCCCCTGAGATGCCGTCTCCGCCCTCAGTTCTATTTCATTTCTCTTGTAATTTTATCACAATCTTACTTCTCATTTTTTACAAAATTATGAAAAAGAGCGGGTATTTCTGTCGCTTTACAAAAGATACGACCCTGAATGCGATCTTTTCCGCCGCCGCCCTTGCCGCCGCGCGCGCGGAGTTCGGCGAGAAAAGGCTCCCGGTCAACCCCGTCGCCGGACAGGAGAAACGCATAGCCTGTCTCCTCCTCGCCGGAGAAAAGCCCGAGTACACCGGAAAAGCGCTCTCTGAGCGGCTTTAGCGCGCGCTGGAGCGCACTCTCCGGGAGCGGCGGCAGAATAAGGCAGGGCGCCTGCTCGCCCTTCTGCGCCGCTGTCTCTGCCTTCGCAAGAATCAGTTCGACCGCAAGCGAAGCCGCGCGGCTCTCGGCGGCAGCGCTCTTCTCCTGCACTTTCATGACCGCACTGTCCAGTTCGCCGAGCGGCGCCGAGAGTCGCGCCGAAATCTCTTTTGCCTCGTCGAGGCAAGCCGAAAACGCCGTGAGTGCCCGCATCCCGCAGGCAAGATACAGTCTGGTTCCACCCTTATAGTTCATCGCGCTCAGAATCTTTACGAGCCCCACCTCCGAACTCCGATTGACATGGGGCGCGCAGCAAGCGCAAGTGTCCACATCCCCGATTTCGACGAGGCGGATTGCCCCCGTCAGTTCCTTTTTCTGCCGGTAAGAAATCGCCGCAAGCTCCGCCGCGTCCGGATAAAAGGCGCGCACCGGGATGTCCCGGAAAACGGCCTCATTGACCGCGCGCTCAAGCTCTGCGAGATCCGCCGCGCCGAGCGGGACACTGAGATCCACCTGCACTTCGCGCTCGCTCAGGTGAAAGCCCACATTTTCCGCGCGGAAGAGGCGGTGCGCAAGCCCCGACAACATGTGCTCGCCCGTGTGCTGCTGCATAAAGTCAAAGCGGCGCGCCCAGTCGACCGTCCCTGTGACCGTGCTGCCGACCGATAGCGGCGCGTCGACCAGGTGGGTGATGATGCCGTCCTGTATCGTGACATCCAGGATTTTTGCCCCGCCGAGCGTGCCGCGGTCCGCCTTCTGCCCGCCCTGTTCCGGGAAAAAAGCCGTCCGGTCCAGAATCACCGCAAAACAAGTCTTGCCGTCCGCCGTTCTCTCCGCGAAAGAGAGCACTTCTGCCGTAAAGCAGAGCTCCCGCGGATCTCTGTCAAAAATCGTCTCTGTCATACGAATCTCCTCTCCGCCCGCCGCGGCAAATGTGCAAACGCTCCGATTTCCCGCACACGAAAAGACAGCCTCCTTTCGGGAAGCTGTCCTTTGCTCATCTCGTCACTGTGCTGCCTTGATTGCCGCGAGCAGTTCCGCATAGGTCTCAAACGCCGGGTACTGCGGGTAAGCCTTCTTGATTTCCTCCGTCGTCCGGAACAGGAAGCCCGCCTTGCTCGCCTCGATCATGCCGAGGTCGTTGTAGCTGTCACCGCTCGCAATCGTCTCATAGCCGATCGACTGGAGCGCGCGCACCGTCGTGAGCTTCGAGTGCTCGATGCGCATCTTGAAGCCCGTGATTTCACCGCTCTCCGCGACCTCAAGCGAATTGCAGAGAATGGTCGGATAGCCAAGCTTTTTCATGAGAGGAGACGCGAACTGCGTGAACGTGTCACTCAAAATCATGACCTGGGTAAAGCTCCGGAGCTCGTCGAGGAACTCCTTGGCGCCCGGCATCGGATCAATCGTCGCAATGGTCGCCTGAATCTCCTTGAGCCCGAGGCCGTGCTCCTTCAGAATGTCAATGCGGTAGCGCATCAGCTTGTCGTAGTCCGGCTCGTCCCGCGTCGTGCGGCGAAGTTCCGGGATGCCCGAAGCCTCCGCAAACGCAATCCAGATTTCGGGAACCAGCACGCCCTCCAGATCCAAGCAAACAATATTCATGTTGTGCCTCCTCATTTCGCAATTTCACAATAACAGCCACATTATACCAAAGCGTCCCGCTCTTTGCCACTAAATCGACTTGCCGAGGAACTGGCTCTCATAGAGCGTGTAGTAGAAGCCCTTCGCCGCCATAAGTTCCTCGTGGTTGCCCTTTTCGATGATGTGTCCGGCCTTCATCACAAGAATCACATCGGCGTTCCGTATCGTCGAGAGACGGTGCGCGACAATAAAGCTTGTGCGCCCCTCCATGAGCTTATTGAACGCCTCCTGAATTTTGAGCTCCGTCCGCGTGTCGATCGAAGAAGTCGCCTCATCCAGAATCAGCATCGACGGATTGCTCATCATGACGCGGGCAATGCAGAGGAGCTGCTTCTGTCCCTGCGAGAAGCCCTCGCCGTTCTCGGCAATCACCGTGTCATAGCCCTGCGGCAGTTTTTCGATGAAATTCGCAATGTGGCAGATGCGCGCGACCTCACGCATCCGCTCCTCGGAAATGCCGGGATTGCCCATCGTGATGTTCTCGCGTATCGTGCCGCTCTTTAGCCAGGTCTCCTGTAAGACCATGCCGAAGCCGCCGCGGAGCGAGGCGCGCGTCAGGTCGCGGAGATCCGTGCCGTCGAGGGTGATGCTGCCGCCCGTCACATCGTAGAAGCGCATCAGGAGATTAATGAGCGTCGTCTTGCCGCAGCCGGTCGGCCCGACAATCGCAATCTTCTGTCCCGGTTTCACCGCAAAGTCAAAGTTCTCAATGAGATGCTGCTCCGGCACATAGGAAAAGGCGACCTTGTCAAACCCGACCGCACCGTCGAAACGCTCTGTCACCTTGGCATCCGCCGCGTCGGGCACCTCCTCCTTCTCCTCGATAAACTCAAAGAGTCGCGCTGCACAGGCAATCGCGTTCTGGAGCTCGGTCACAACGCCCGAAATCTCGTTGAACGGCTTTGCGTACTGGCTCGCATAGCTGAGAAAGGCTGTGAGCTCGCCGACCGTCAAATGCCCGCCGATCACCGAGAGAGCACCGACCGCGCCGACAATCATATAGACTAAGGCATTTACAAAGCGCGTTGTCGGATTGGTCAGCGAAGAGAAGAAAGTCGCTTTCAGCGAAGTCTCGGTCAGCTTTTCATTGAGCGCATCGAAATCCGAAATCACGGCGCGCTCGCGGTGAAAGGCCTTGACGACGCGCTGACCCTCGACCATCTCGTTGATCATGCCGGTCTGCTCGCCGCGAAGCGTCGACTGCGCGCGGAACAAAATATAGCTGTGCTTTGAGATATAACCCGCGAGCAAGAAACTAAGCGGTGTGATCAACACGACCGCGAGCGTAATCCAGACATTGACCGAGAGCATGAAGAGGAGCGTCCCGAGTATCGTGAGAACACCCGTAAAGAGCTGGGTAAAGCCCATCAAAAGGCCGTCCGAAAACTGGTCGGCATCCGCAATCACGCGGCTCTCGATCTCACCGACCGGGTGCGCGTCGAGGTAACTTAACGGCAGGCGCTCAATCTTCCGGAAAGCATCGTTTCGAAGCGCCTGCACGACCGCATAGGCCAGGTGGTTGTTGCAGAGATTCATACACCACTGGAAGATGCCCACGCCCGCCGCAGCGAGGACAAGCTGCAGCATGATGCGCCGCACGCCGTGGAAGTCCACCCGTCCCGCGCCTATCATGTGGTCCACAACGGCACCGGTCAAACGCGGCGCGAGCAGAGTCAGAACAACCGTCAGGAAGGCAAAGAGTAGCGATGCCATCAGGTACAGCCGGAAGCGGCCGATGTAACGGAGCACCTTTTTGACGGTGCGCCACTGAAAATCATTTTTCTTCTTCTGTTCCATCTCACGCCTCCTTCGGGAACTGGGAGTAGTAAATCTCCTGATAGACCCGGTTGTCCCGGAGAAGCTCCTCATGTGTGCCGCTGCCGACCAGCTGTCCGTTATCGAGCACCAGAATCCGGTCCGCGTACTGCACCGAAGCCGCGCGCTGCGACACAATGAAGCAGGTGATGTCCTTTGCGCTCTCTCGGATTGCGGTGCGAAGTGCCGCGTCGGTCGCAAAGTCAAGCGCCGAAGCACTGTCGTCGAGAATCAGAATCTCCGGCTTCTTCATGAGCGCGCGCGCAATCGTGAGGCGCTGCTTCTGACCGCCCGACAGATTCCTGGCGTTCTGCTCCAGATGAAAGTCGAGCGTGCCGGGCTTGGTCTCGACATATTCCTTCGCCTGCGCGACCGTGAGTGCCTCCCAGAACGCCGAGATATCCGCATCCTCTTTGCCCCAGCGGAGATTGTCGGCAATGCTGCCCTGAAAGAGTTCTGCCTTCTGTAAGACCATGCCGACCGCCGCGCGGAGACTCTCGAGCGTCAACTTCCGCACATCCTCGCCAAAGACCGCTACCTCGCCCGCCGTCACATCATAGAAACGCGGAATCAGATTCACGAGCGAGGACTTGCCGCTGCCCGTGCCGCCGATGATGCCGATCGTATCGCCCGCATAGGCCGTAAAACTGATGTGCGAGAGCGCTTCGCCGCTTTCTTTGTCATAGCGGAGCGAGACATCCCGGAATTCGACCGCCTTTTTCCGGCCGTTTGCATCCGCTACCTCGCCCGCAAACACCTGCGCCGTGTCCTCGCTGCCGTCTCGCATGTCACTCTGCACCGCGAGCACCGCGGCAACGCGGTCACTGCAGGCCATGGCGCGCGTCACCTGAATAATCAGATTGGCGAGCTTGATTAACTCCACCAGAATCTGCGACATATAATTCAGCAGCGCGACCACCTGACCGGTCGCGAGAATGCCTGCGTTTACGCGCACGGCGTCTGTCTGAATCAGTGCGACAATCGCGAGGTTAATGAGCACATAGGTCAGCGGATTCATGAGCCCCGAGATGCGCCCCACACGGATCTGCTCCGCAAACAGCGCCGCATTCCGCGTCGCATAGCGCTGTCTCTCATTCTCCTCCTGGCGGAAAGCCCGGATCACGCGGACACCCGTCAGATTTTCGCGCGTGCTCGTCATGATCTGATCCAGACGCCCCTGCACCTTTTTATAGAGCGGTAAGGTGGTCAGGAGAATCCAGAAGACAACCGCACCGATGACCGGAATCGCGACCGCAAAGATCAGCGCCGACGGTCCGTCAATCGTAAACGCCATAATCATTGCTCCGAAGACAATGAAAGGCGAGCGGAGAAACAGCCGCAGCACCATGTTGACGCCGGACTGCACCTGGTTTACATCGCTCGTCATCCGCGTGATCAGCGTGTCCGCGCCGAAGAGATCCAGCTGCGAAAAACTGAGTTCCTGCACCTTGGTAAATAGCTGATGTCTCAGTTCGCCGCCGAGCCGCATTGCCGCCTTTGCCGCAAAATACTGCGCGGTAATCGAGAACCCGAGTCCCGCCGCGCCGAGCAGCAAGAGCAAGGCCGACTGCTGTAACACATAGCCGCGATCTCCCATCGCAATGCCGCGGTCAATGAGCCGTGCCATAATGAGCGGCACAATCAGCTCGAGCAGCGCCTCCACAAGCTTAAAGAGAGGCGCGAGCACTGCCTCTCTTCTGTACTTCTTCAATATCGGCAACAAAACCTTCATACGTCCCTCCCTTTCTCACAATATCCTAGCGAGCCGAAGCAAGGCTGTCAAGAAAGGCGGCCGCCGGGAAATTTCGCTGCAACCGGCACCGTCCGATGATAACTCCGACGACGAAGCAGAAACCTTCCACTAACAAAATAGGCGGGGCGGTGAAGACGAAAAGTCTTCACCGCCCCGCCCGCATGTACGAGAATTAGGGGAGTCTCGTTTCTGCCGATATGAGCCTTACGGCGTCTCGCGAATCCATGCACCGGAAGCATCCACATGGTAGCCGTCCGGCGTCACTTCGTTCGCATACATGGAACCGTACGGTCTGCCGCCGCGGTTTCCGTACACCCAGCGGTTCTGAGAAGCATCCCAGTCCCAGGTCGGTGCCGGTGTCACCGGATTCAGGTAGTACCAGGTTCCGTCAATCTGCTGCCAGCCGGTCATCATAGCGCCGGTCAGCAGGTTCAGATAGTACCATCTGCCGTCTGCGCTGTCGTGATACCAGCCCTTGTCCATCGAACCGAACCAGCCGTCGTGAATCGTGGAGAGGTGGAACCAGGTTCCCTGGTCGTTCTTCCACCAGCCGCTGTCCATAACACCGTTCTCGTCGAAGTGGTAGCTGTAAATCTTGGTCTGGCCGTCGTAGGTGTAAGCCACGTCAGCCCAGGTGCCCTTGATTCTCTTGCCGTTACCGAGGTCAAAGTACCAACCGTGGTTCTCGACATCAAAGTTCACCCAGTTGCCCTCGACACCGTTCTGGTACACACGGTTGCCCGTGCCGGTCGAAGTCGTGCTGCCGGTGATGCCTCTGCGGCCGCTGCCGCTGCCGCCGCGGCCACCGCCGCCGCCACC
>ERZ773031.817-NODE-817-length-16338-cov-14.473868_pt1 | contig 16338 bp, 8 predicted proteins | sample MGYA00511666_ERZ773031 | MGnify/ENA primary metagenome ERZ773031 (study PRJEB29015, sample SAMEA2738135) | human oral metagenome | biome: human oral; feature: human-associated habitat; material: saliva | place: China | collected 2250 ...
TTTACAAAAAAAGCAATTCATCTCCCACTTATAGAAGTCGGAGACTTCTTGCTATTTTTTTGTTAAACTTCGCAATCTCATAAAAAGATCCACAAACTACAATCGCCTTATACGAATTATCCTTTTTCAAAACCATTTCCTTTGCCTGATTATAAGCCTGTAAAATATCATCTTCAAAAATAATATTTTTTGTAGAAATATTTGAATTTTCCAGATTTTTCTTTATTTCTTCGGCAGATAGCCCATAAGTAACTTCTTTCAGGGAAGTTATGAAAATTTTATAATTTTTTTCCAAGATTCTTTTAAAAATATTTGCAATATCCTTTGTTCCAAGTACTGAAAGAACAAAAATCACTTCATCATCTTTAAAAAGTTCGTTCAAATTTTCTGTCAAGACTTTTACAGAATCATCATTATGAGCGACATCTAAAATTGTTGCAGGATTTTTTGAAAAAATCTCAAACCGTCCAGCCAATGAAATTTCATCAAGCCCCTTTTGAATAACTTTGTCATTAATTCCATAAATTTTTGCAATCTCATAGGCAATTAAAAAATTATTTGCTTGAAATTTTCCAAAAAGTGGCAGGACAAATGTTTTTTCTAAATTATTTTTATTATTATTAATTTTTTCAATATTTCCAGATTCTTTAGAATTTTCATTTTCAACAATTTTCACAATTGTCTTATAATTTTGATTATCCAATTCAGCTTGAAAACCTTTATATTTTTCCAAAACATTTACCGAATTATCTGTTTCCCTTTTCACAGCCTCTTCCAGTTCAGCCAAATTCTGAGCATAAATACAAAGCTGCCCATTTTTTATAATCCCGGCTTTTCTATCTGCAATTTTTTCAAGTGAATTTCCCAAAAGAGCGACATGGTCAAAACTTACATTTGTTATAGCCGCTATTGTTGACTTTACAATATTTGTGGCATCGTATCTTCCGCCTAGCCCAGTTTCCAGAAATATGAAATCAGGATTTTTTTCTTTAAAATAAAGCAAGGCTACAAAAGTTGCTATTTCAAAAAAATTTATCTGCAATCCATTTTCTTCCAGAACATTCATAACAGCTTCACAATATTTCACAACATCCTCATCTGAAATCATCTCTTTATTTACCAAAATTCTTTCATTAAATCGTAAAATATGCGGCGAAGTAAATTTAGCAACCGAATATCCGGCTGCAAAAAAAATATTTTCTAAAAATGTTGCTGTTGAACCTTTTCCATTTGTCCCTGCAATATGAACAATTTTCTTATTTTCACAAGGCTTTCCTAGTAATTCATAAATTTTTTTCAGTTTTTCATTATTCTGATTTAAAGATTCCTTTGTTATTCTCTTATTAATTGTTCTCATATTAAAAATTTTTTCTAAAATTTCATTTATTTTTGTTTTATCGTTTTTCATTTTTTTATTTATTTTTTGCCAAGAAGTAAGATTCTTTGTGTTACCAACCTTTCTTTAATTTTTTTTATTATACTTCAAATTTGGAAGTTTGTAAAGTATGCTTGAACCTATTCAAAATTAATACTAAATCCCTTTTAAAAATAGGAACAAATTTTTACAATATTTATTTCATAATTATTTTCAATTAATTACTATGTTTTTTTTATTTTTGTAGGATTGCTCATTTCCGCAAATTCTACAACCTATGGCTAGTCTACATCATTTTTCTATAAATAAAAAATAGCACAATTTATTCTACGCTTTTAATCACGAGTTTTTGTACTATTTTTATAATAAAATCTCTATCAGTCTTAACAGGCAAGGAGAAACCCTCCCCCTTGCCATAAAATCCTAATATTGTTCTGTTTTTAAAGCAATCCAGAATTAGTAAATAGCCCTGAATCCGATTCCTCCTCTAACATTGTTTCCTTTAGTGTCATATCCGGCATTTACCGTAACACCAAATCTTGTGTTGTCTACACCTATGTTAAGATCGAATTTACCGTTTCCTCTTCTGTCTTCCTTCTCACTTCTCAAGTTATACCAGTCAGCCGTTGTATATCTTACTCTTGCCTGGTTCAATTTATTCAGCTTGCCAATTTCATTTTCATAGGCCGCTGTCAATCCTACTGATAACTGAGTTCTTACTGCTAACGGTTGAATATATTTAAATTCAAGTCCTGCTTCAGGTTTTACTGAGAAATAGTCGTTCCCTTTAACTTCTAGCCGCATTTGTCCAGAATTTTCCTTTATGTCGTTAAATCTTCCGTATTCCATCTTTAATGCCCCGTAAGGACGCAAATGTGTTCTTTCGCTCATTCTTATGTCGTATCCCAATTCATTTTTCAAGGCCGCTCCATAAGAGCTGTATGTAGACTTCGCCTCAAATGTGTCATCTACAACCCAGTATTTACGGTGCATATTGTTAATTCCTCCAAAGATGTCTCCTGCAACTGTCCATTGCAGTGCTCCATTGTAGTCTTTTCTTGGCGACATTGTCTTAAAGATTCCAAGTTTTACCATTGTCTGATCTTCTCTTGATTTTCCTAAATCTTTGAACTTGAATCTGTTTGTAACTGCTCCTGCATACCATCCGCTTGATTTACCCATCTGAACTTTTTCATCTTCGTGAACATAGGCAACTCCCCAGGCATTGCTGTCATAGTCAATTACTCCGGCTGTGTTTGTCTTGTACTCATCCTTCATTCCAAACACTTTTATCTTGTTGTTTTGCTTAGATGGATTTCTCCAGTCCTTCCATAGATATTTAAATTCCTTGTCCAGCGCATTTCCAGTTGCATTTATTCTTTGCTGAGTGTTCGAGTATTCGTAACCTTTCATTTCATTTACAGCCTGTGCAAATATGTGCGGTTCACCTTTTCCTAGGTCATTCAGCTTATTGAAAATTTGTTTTTCTCTTGAATGGATATCTTCAACTCCGTATCTTTGTTCAAGACCATCAAGGAAATGTTCTGTGTCAACATCGTTTTTGCTTGCAAAATCCGTATACGGTATTTTTACCATATATACTGTTTTTATCGGAGCAGCTATGTTTCCAGATTCCACCGGCTGTGCTATCCAAGTCAGGCTTGCTGAATTTACATTCAATGTAACCCCTGTCGATACAACGCTTGCCAATGCATCGTTATATGGCTTCAAAATATTATCTCCAATTTGAATCGCTTTTGCATTCAGGTATTTAGTAACTTCCGTACCCATTATCAGGTCAACATCTGTCAGTCCAGATAAATTATTCAATCCTTGGATAGGATTTGTGTAATTTATTCCTGATGTGTCAACATACATTCCGATAGTTGATATTTCCCCATTTGAATGTGTGTGATTATGATCCATCTTTTCTGTTTCCAGATTCAGTCTTGTTACTCCTGACAAGTCAGTTATCAACACTTCTGGAGCTTCTGGCGAAGGTATGTTTGTATCAACTTTTACTGGCGCCACATCTACACCGTCTATTGAAATTGAAACTGGGCTAGGCAGTGATGCAGGCGGAACTTTTACAATCGCTTTCCCTGTCACTTTCTGGTCAGTCGCTGTTCCTTCCACATAAGGTCTTGTTGAAGTGTTTCCAGTTCCATGCGCTTCATAAGGCACATAATTTGGATCTGTCACATCTCCTCTGAATGCATACACACCAATATTTTTGTTTCCAACAATATTTATTGTTCCGTAGTTTTTAATTACTCCTCCATTCGCTACAACTACTCCCTTTATTCCTGCTCCATTTGCAGTAGGCGTTGTCTGAATAGTTCCATAATTTTCCCCAGTCGCAAATCTGTCAATATACATTCCAGTCGTATTATTTCCGCTCAGGTTAATAGTTCCTCTATTGATCGCCTTTGAGCCAGATCCTGCAGCATACATTCCAACACTGTTATCATCTGAAACATTAATTGTTCCATGATTTTCTATTGTTCCTTCATTTGTTGCGACTTTTGTAGTTTCATTGTAATATCCAGTCGCCATTCCGATTCCATACTGCTTGCTAGTCACATTACTTGGACCTACTGTAATTACTCCGAAGTTCTTGCTGTTTCCTTGCGTAGAGTAAACCCCAATATTTCCAACACCTGCTCTCAAGTCAATATTTCCATAGTTTTCAGCATCCTGTGAAGAATAAATTCCATATCCATTATTCTTATCCATTACAATATCTGATTTATTTACAATCTTTCCGCCCAGGCTTTGTGGCGCTCCAGAGTAAACATACACTGATTTTTCCCCAACGTGAACAGGATTTGCTGTCGGATTTATTGTCAAGTCTGTCTTAGCCTTTGAAGCCGTTATCAAGTATCCAAACGAATCTGTATCTCCAACCTTCATGTCAACAGATGATGTAACTGTTGTCGCTTGCGGATTCTTGCTGTCATCTGCAATATATACCCCAACAGAGTTATTATTTGCCACATCAATCTTTCCACCTGAAAGGTTTACACTTGGACCTGTCGAATAAACTCCAACCCCGTCATCAGCCACATTAATCTCACCAGCAGTCATATTGACATCTTTTCCGTAAATTCCATAGGAAGATTTTCCAACATTAATCTTTCCAGTATTTGCAATAGTTGAAACCTGATCATCAATATACATTCCAATAGATTCATTTCCAGCAGAAGTCGCCGCAACATTAATTTCCCCAGCATTTACCAGTTCAGAATCATTCGTTCCATACATTCCTACCGACTTAGTACCGTTAACATTAATCTTACCGCTGCTAGCATTAGTAATTATACCGTTATTCGCTCCCATTCCAACTGAACTGTCATTTCCATTAATCGTGATTTCACCTTTATTTACTCCACGTGTTTCATTTTTAGTTTTTATGTCAGAAGCATTTGTTACAACAGAATTTCCAGAACTGTCTTTATCAGTACTGTTATTCTTCACAAACATTCCAACAGCGCCATCATTATCCATCGTAATCTTACCAGTTGCACCATTTTCAACATCAACAACTCCAAATGGATGATGTCCAGAATGTGTAGTCACATTGTCGTAATACGTTTCAGTTTTTGGATCTATTGCAAGCCCTGTTTTTGAGTCAATTCTATAAGAAAGCCCTAAAATACCAATTGATTTTTTACCTCCGGCATTTACCTTTCCATCATTAACTATCTTCGTGCTATTTGTTCCAAATATTCCAATAGCCTTGTCATTTGGATTATTTACTGTCCCTTTTTCAACATTTACAGTTCCTGCAGCATTATTATTAATATATCCGTAATCTACATACAGACCAATTCCACCTCTATCAGATGCAACCGTTCTATCAGCCGATACCGTACCGCTATTATTAATTCCTGTCGTATCATTATTCTTTGTCTGCGCACTTGCCGTTACTGCAAGACCAACAGGAGTTTTAAGATTAACATCTATCGCCTTCATTTGTGTATCATCCAGTTCAGCCTTAACAGAACCTGCTGTCGTTACATCAATCTTAGAGTTTTGATACAGGAATCTTTTAGCAAATACTTCACTATCTGTATCAGTACCTGAATTATCAGCCTTATCAACAGCTGATTTTATGTTAATTTGAGCATTATCCACAACTGCATATTTATATCTAGTTCTTCCATTTGTACTTCCAACACTTCCAACTCCACCAATCAATTGGTCTCTTAATCTATCAGGAGTAGCTTTATTTTCAACATTTACAGTAACCTGACCTGATGTTTTTCTTAAATCTGCAACTATTACATCGTCATCAAGTATATCAATACTTGTATTAGAATTAACTGTTATCATATTCGGTTGATCTTGATAATATACATATCCAACAGCTTTTCCATCCAATACTAATTTAGCATCTCTCATATTAATAGCACCAGGAGCTTTACTTGTAGTATTGGTATAAAGTGCATATCCTTCACCTTTATATTCAACAGTCGCACCTTTCAAGTCAATCTCTGCATTATTTAATGATGCCACATTAGTTGCTCCATCTTCTACTTTTATCCAGTTATATTGGGCATTAATTTTTGAATTACTTCCATCAGCAAAAAATCCAAATCCTACTTTTTTCTTACTTTGCTGATCTGTTCCACCTTTTATGGAAATATTAGCATTATTTGTTGGTTTTGTACTTGAAGTACGGTTAATATTTATTATTCCGCCTTCACTAGCATAAGCAGCCCCAACATTGTCTTTAGATGTAAGATCTGAATTAACACGAGTTGTATCACGATGGAACTCTGATCCTGTTATCTCAACTCCTGCTTTTGTTGGTGCTCCTGAAACACCAGTATTAATTATCGTAGGAGTTGTACCAGTAACATCATTTACAGTAATTTTTGCTCCTTTATCTGCAACAAGTGTTATTGAGTTAGTAGCATCTGTTGAAACAACTGCATTTACAGTAACTTCATTATTAGCGGAATTTCCCGCAAAAATTGCTCTATTTCCTCTGTCGTTTCTGTTATCTCCAGTTATCTTAACAACATCTCCTGTTACTTTCCCATCTGTACTTTTAACTCCAGGTACTGCAGTGTCAGTTCCACCTACAATAATACCAGTATTGTCAAACCCGCCATTTAAGGCAATTTTACCTTTTCCAAGTTTTATATTAGCATCATCTCCTGTTAATACTCCAATACTTTCTTTTACATTTTTAAAAAGATTTATGTCATGTCCATTTTCAATACCTTTTCCATTTGGATCAACAGAATATGCTTTTGTCGTATCTCTTTCAAAATCTACACTAATAGAAGAAAAAATACCATAAGATTTATCAATAACTCCATCATTTAAGGTTACAGATTGTCCTGTTTTTCCAGCTGTTGTATATTCATCTGAAGGAGTGCTTAAATTAGCTAAATTTGATGCTGTATAACTTTTATAATTATTATAATTACCACTTGCATCCCCTATATTAACAGCAAAATTCCCTATTACTGTTCCTGATGGTTTTGTTGTTAATTGAGAAGTTTCATCCTTTGGTGCATAAAGTCCAATATTATTATCTCCATATATAACTAACGGTGCCCAATCTCCACCTGTACTTTGTGTTTTAAAATCAAGGTTTGCAGTTGAAATATATTTACTTGTTTTTAAATATATCCCAACATCTCCATCTCCATAAGTTTTTACAGCTTTATTTGTACCATTAGCTCTATTTACAATGGTAATCTCTCTTTGGTCATCATCATCATTATCAAGTATATTATTTGAACTATCTCGACTTGCAAAACCATTTGTAATATCATCAGCACTCGCATCATCATTCATCCAGTTAGACTCAGTTCTATTCTGTTTCGCATGATTCCATCTTACATCTCCATTCGGATTTATAAAATATACTGCTGATTCATTATTGTATAAACTTACATTCCCTGCATTATATATAATCTGTGGATTTCCTTTACCTGCTACTTCTGCCGATACTATAAAAACAGCTGATTTTGTATTATATTTATTACCATTGTTATCAATATATGGATGTATTGTTACATCTCCTCCACTTGTATTAACTATAGATGACACAATTGGATCGGTAGCCTTATTATCTCGTACATGATCATAAGCATTTACAAAAGAAGCTTTTTCTCCTTCAATCACTATTTTTCCTGAATTAATAAAAGTTTGTGACTTTGTACTATTTGAAGTATTTTTTGCAATATCTTTTAAATCAGTAAATGCGTCGTATTCTGCTCCTGATGTAAATCCCGAATCTGTAAGTTGAGTCCCAATATTTTTCCCACCATGCATATCCATATGAACTAACTCATTTATAAATGGACCAGCTAAATTAGGTTCTCTTGTATATAAAAATGTTGCTTTATTTACTAAAGCTCCACCTTGAATCTCAGGATTATCCGATACCAGTCTTATAAATCCTGATCTTTTTTTCCAAGTACGATCTGAAGTTAGTCTATCCAATGACGGACTGGTATTTCCCTTGTGAAGTATTATAGAACTATTATCAGATTTCATACCACTAACATCAGCATTGAATGCATTTTTTGCTATATAATTTTTATAACTATATTTATAATTACCAAAACCATCAGCATCGCCTTGACCATTTAATGTATTCTCTATTCTACTAACAACAAAATTTCCATTTTCTAAAATAACACCACCTTCAATTACACCACCGCCCCATACATTAATATCACGATTATCATAATATTTTTCACCACCATTAGCTAGCGATCTAGACATTAATGTGAAACTTGGGGCATTAATCGTTCCTACTGGCGAAATAGTCGGAGCTGTTGGAGGTGTAACCGTTCTTGGAGTAAACGAAGGCAACTCACTTATATCCACAGCCATTGATACATTAGCATGCTTTACTTTTGGTATTAACGGAGTAAGTGAAGCTGATACTGGGATTGAGGCATTTGGCTCTTGCTTTAATCCTAGTTCTGTTGTATTTCCGTAAAGAGTGTGAGGATATGCTTCGTATTTGGTTTTGCTCATTGTTTTGTCACGTTCGTATTTGTAGTCGGCAGTTTTGTCTCCACGTCCTTTATATGAACCTTGCCAGCTGTTGTAGAAACCGTTTATTCCATATTGCCAGCTGCTCCATGGGCTTTTTACAACGTGATCTCCTTGTTCCATTAACTTAACTAATTCCAAGTTTGTCTTTCTAAGCAACTTATCATTTTCATGCCGTGCAAACCTGAAATCACTCTTCAAGTTCGTTATTGACGTGTTGATTGCCTTTGTTTGCACCTGGATTTCATTTTCAGCCGAAAAAAGATTAAACGAAACTCCTGTCAGTTCGATTAATCCAGTTAATACAAAAGTTATAAGGGCTGATTCTGTATATTTAAAGTCCTTCACCCTTTTTGCAAAAGACTTCAAATCCTTCTTTAAAACTCTTAAATTATTCGTCATAATTCTAACTCCTTTTATTCTAAACTTTGCCTAATGTTAAGCACAAAAAAATAATTTCTATACCAAGTGAAACTTAGCATATCCATTATTTAAATGAAAATAGTATTTCATTTGAAATCTATTCTTAAACATAGAATAACATTAGACATTTAATAATATACCAAAAAACAAAAAAGTTCAAGTGTTTTTTTAAATTTTTATATAAATTCTATTTCATAATTAAGGTTTATCCACTGAACCTCCCACGACTAAAGTCGCAGGGTTCTAAAATCTTTAAAAATATTTAAAAATTTTCATGCAATTCATCTCACAACTAAAATTGCGAGTGTTCTTGCACTATTTCATAAAAGTTACATTTTATATTATTTGCTAACAAAAGGTCTTGAATCCTTGTATAGATAGAGAACTTAGGTTATCGAATATATCTAATATTTAATTTGAAATCCACAATAAGTTTTTACTCTAAATATAGAATAACATTAGATATTTAATAGTATACCAAAAAAACAAAAAAAATCAAGTTTTTTTTCATTTCCTCTATAAATTTTATTTAATTACAAAATACTATTAAAATACCATCAAATTTATAATAACTTTAAATATAAATCTCTTCAAAAAAATTTGCCCTAAAAATTAGGACAAATATTTTGAAATGCAATATTCAAACCTCAAATGAAAATTACATCTCAATTGTACTAACAAAAGACCAAAATCCCTTGCTAGTACAACAAAAAATGGAAAATAAATTATGAATCAAGAATTTTCAGAACTATTTTTTCTTAGTTTCTTGAAATTTAGCCCAAACTCCTGCTTTTGTTAAGATACTTTTAACAGTTTCAGTTGGTTGAGCACCGTTTGATAAGTATTTCAAGATTTCTTCCTCTTTTAATACTACTTGTTTGTCATCTTCAACAAGCGGGTTAAAAGTTCCAAGGTAAGCAACAGCTTTCCCATCTCTTCTAGATAAAGCCTCCATAGCTACTATTCTATAAAAAGGAACTTTTTTTCTTCCTAATCTTGTCAATCTTAATTTTAACATTAAATGTTACCTCCATACTATTCAATAATTTTAAAACTCATTATTTTAAATGCAATATGATTATACAAAAATTTTGATGAGTTGTCAAGTTTTTTTTCTTTACACTTTTTCAAAAAAACTATTGATAATTTCTGAAAATATGATATAATAAAAAAATTTTAAAACAAGGGGATTTACCCCTTGCTAAAAAATATTTCATAATCAATCCCTATTCTACAATAACTTCCACAACTTCATCCACTGTAAATTTAGAAAAATATTCCCCAATATCAACCATTTCCAATTTTTCCTTAACATCTTCCCTCGTATATTTCACATCTTTCAAAAGATTTTCAATTTCACTCAAGTCTTCATTTTTCCCGAAGAAATCCCCATAAAATTTAATATTTTTAATTCTAGAATTTTCAACTGTGGCAAAGATCTGGATTTTTCCATTTTTAAATCTTTTACCTCGAGTTATATTAAATTCTGGCGACTCTCCGTAATTCCATTCCCAACTTCTTTTAATTTCAGCTCTTTTTGCAATATAATCCAACTCTTCCTTACTGAAAACATATTCTTTCATATCGGGATACTGTTTTTTCATATATTCCATAATTTTATCACCAAATTCTTCAACTGTAATTGGAGTTTTCAAATGAGGCAATATATTTGTAACTCTACTTCTAACAGATTTTACACCTTTTGACTCAATTTTATCTTTAGAAACTTTCAAAGCATCTCCCAAAGCACTAAAATCAACGTTAAATAAAAGGCAACCGTGATGCATCACTCTATCTTTTATGTAAGCCTGTGCATTTCCACAAAATTTTTGCCCATCAATTTCCAAGTCATTTCTTCCAGTAAACTCAGCTTTTACGCCTAATTCTGCCAATGTTTCAATTATTGGTTTTGAAAATTCTTTAAAATTGAATCCTTCTTGATTTTTATCTCTGTTAGAAATAATCGTATAATTCAAATTATTCAAATCGTGATAAACTGCTCCTCCACCAGAAATTCTACGAATTACATGAATCCCTTTTTCTCTCGTATATTCCGTATTAATTTCCTCAATCGTATTCTGATACTTCCCAACAATTATCGAAGGCTCATTTATCCACAACAAAAATATTTCATCTTCATCTCTTAAATTTTTGAAGCAATATTCTTCCAAAGCAATATTAAATGCGGTATCATGAGTTTTACTAATATAATAAATCATAGTAACTAGTCCTCTTTCATTATTCTATTTTTTCTTTTTAGGTAAATGAACAGCTTCTCCTAAAACATCTGCACATGCTTCAAACAATGCTTCTGAATAAGTAGGGTGTCCGTGTATCGTTTTGATTACTTCATCAACTGTAATTTCCATTTTCATTAATGTCGCAGCTTCGTTAATGATTTCAGCAGCTGAAGGCCCTACAATATGAACTCCTAAAATTTCTCCATATTTTTTATCAGCAATAACTTTTACAAATCCAGCAGATTCCCCTGATGCCAACGCTCTTCCATTTCCTACAAATGCGAATTTCCCTACACTTATATCATATTTTTCTTTAGCTTGTTCTTCTGTCAATCCAACCATTGCTACTTCTGGCACAGTATAAATCGCTGATGGTATAGTATAAATTGAAGCTGAAGAATTTGTTTCTAATCTTGTTGCTCTGTGGTTTCCTTGAATTGCATTTTCTGCTGCAATTTCTCCCATTCTAAATGCCGCATGAGCCAACATTCTAGTTCCATTAATATCTCCAGGCGCATAAATACCTTTAACGCTAGTTTCCATATATTTATCCACTTTAACTTTACCATTTTCCAATTCTAAGTCAATTTCTCCAATTCCTTCTAAATCAGGCACTCTTCCAATTGACAACAATGCTTTTTCAGCCACAATGTCATCTTTTCCATCAACTTTAATTGTTAATGTATCTCCATTATCAACAATTTCCTTAATTGCAGTTGAAGTCAAGATTTTCATTCCTTTTTTCTCTAATTCTTTTCTCAATGTTTCAGAAGATTCTCTATCCACACCAGGAATAATTCTATCCATCATTTCCACAACAGTTACTTCTGAACCAAATGAATTAAACACTTGTCCCAACTCAATTCCAACTACTCCTCCACCAATTACAGCTAATGATTTAGGAATTTGTTGAATATCTAAAATATCATCACTTGTCAATACTTTTGGACTATCAATTCCTGGAATATTGATTCTTCCTACTTTTGAACCACCTGCTAAAATGATTTTATCAGTTCTCAATACTGTTTCACCTTTATCATTTGTAACAACAACATCTTTATCAACATTTATTTTTCCAATACCGTTATAAATCTTAACATCATTACTCTTCAATAATCCTTGAACTCCGTTTGTCAATGTTTTTACGATATCATTTTTCAATTTAACAACTTTTGGCATATCAATTGTGAATTTATCATTTTCCAAGATAATTCCTCTTTTTCCAGCCATTTCAATTCCTTCGATAATTTCAGCATTTTTCAAGAATGTTTTCGTAGGAATACATCCTTTATTCAAACAAGTTCCTCCAAAGTGAACTTTTTCCACAATCGCTACTTTTCCACCTAATTGTGCTGCTTTAATTGCCGCTACATATCCTGCAGGTCCTCCACCGATTACAACTACATCAAATTCATCGTCACCTTTTGGTGCTTTTGGTTCATTTGAAGTTGAAGCTGCTGGTTGAGCTGCTGCCACTGATTCTGCTGCTTTTGGTTCTGGTGCCGCTTGAGGTGCTGCTCCTGTTGGTGCTTCTTCTCCTTCAGCTCCAATATATCCAATAACTTCTGTAACTGGCACAGTTTCTCCATCTTGTTTTAACACTTTAATTAAGTATCCTGAAGCCTCTGCCTCCAATTCCATACTTGTTTTATCAGTCATTATTTCAAGTAAGATTTCTCCCTCTTCTACTTTTTCCCCTTCTTTTTTGTTCCATTTCACGATTTGCCCTTCTGTCATATCTATTCCAGCTTTAGGCATAATTACTTCTACTGCCATTTATTTCACTTCCTTTATTTTATTTAATGGTATTTATAGTATTTCAAATTTTCTAAATTAACATTGCCAATGGATTTTCCAATAATTTCTTCAAATCTTGCATAAATTTAGCTCCAGCAAGTCCATCCACAACTCTATGGTCAATTGTTAAACACATTGTCATTATTGGTCTAATTACAATCTCTCCATCTACAACTACTGGTTTTTCAACTGTCGCAGCAACTCCTAAAATTGCCGAATTTGGTTGATTTATAATAGGATTAAAACTTTGCGTTCCAAACATTCCCAAATTACTAATTGTAAACGTACTTCCACTTTGTTCAGAAGGACTCAATTTCATTGCCAACGCCTTTTTAATAATATCTTTAGACGCAACTACCAATTCACTCAATGACATTTTATCAGCACCTTTAATTACAGGCACCAAAAGTCCATCGTCCATTCCAACAGCAATTGATAAATTTACATAATTATGGAATGTAATTTGTGTTCCATCTGCAGACAATTCAGAATTTACATATTTATGTTTCATCAATGTTTTAACTACAGCAAACGAAATTAAATCTGTTACAGTTATCTTTTTACCCGTATTTTCCATAATTGTATCCATAACTTTTTTTCTCAATGAAATCAATTCTGTCATATCAACTTCATAATTTAATGTAAATGTAGGTGCCGTAAAGTAACTGTCTGACATTCTTTTTGCAATTACTTTTCTCATCGGTGACATTGGAATAACTTCAATATCAGCTTCTTCCACTTGTTCTTTTTCAGCCAATATCGCTTTTTCATGTCTTGCCAATTCTTCAGTTTCTTTCGGTTTAGCAATGATATTCAAAATATCTTCTTTCATTATCTTCCCGTTATGTCCACTACCTTCTACTGTACTCAAATCAATATTATATTCTTGTGCTATTTTACTAGCCAACGGAGTAATTCTCACTTTTTTCTCAAAATTAAATTCTTCCACATCTTCTTTATGAATTCTACCTTTAGCTCCACTGCCTCTAACATTTAACAAATCTATTCCCATCATTTTAGCTAAATCTCTCGCAGCAGGTGTAGCTCTCAATTTGCTATTTTCCATCTTATTTTTCACCTTCTACTATTGTTTATTTTTTACTTTTCTAATTGCATCAACAATTTTTTCAACACTCGGAACCATCGCTGTTTCTAAAGTATGATTATATGGCATAGGCACGTCTTCTCCAGCCAATCTCACAATTGGATGATCCAAATAATCAAATGCATCACTTTCTGAAATAATTGCTGAAATTTCCCCAATAAATCCACTTGTTTTATGAGCATCATTCACTAAAATAACTCTTCCTGTTTTCTTAACTGAATCCAAAATTATCTCTTTATCTAATGGTATCAATGTTCTAGGATCTACCACTTCTACGCTAATTCCTTCTCCAGCCACTATTTCTGCTGCCTTCAATACTCTTTCAAGCATTCTTCCGTAACTTACTATTGTAATATCCGTACCTTCTCTTTTTATTTCTCCCTTTCCTAAAGGAATAACAAATTCAGGATCTGTTGGAACTTCACCTTTCATATTATATTGCGCCTTATATTCCAAGAAAATTACTGGATTATTATCTCTAATAGCTGCTTTCAACAACCCTTTCACATCTGCAGGTGTTCCAGGTGCAACTACTTTCACTCCAGGAATATGCGTAAACCAAGCCTCCAATGATTGCGAATGTTGTGCTGCTGAACCTACTCCACTTCCTGCCGCACATCTAAATGTCACTGGTACTCTTCCTTTTCCACCAAACATATATCTAGTTTTAGCCGCCTGATTTACAATATTATCCATCATATACACGATAAAATCCATAAATGTTACGTCTACAATTGGTCTTAAACCAGTCATTGCCGCTCCAATAGCTGCTCCTGAAATTGCTGATTCTGAAATAGGCATATCCTTAATTCTCTCTTCTCCAAATTCTTCCAACATTCCTACCGAAGTTCCAAAATCTCCTCCGAATATTCCAACATCTTCTCCCATAAGAAATACATTTTCATCTCTTCTCATTTCTTCTGACATTGCTGTAATTATTGCCTCTTTTACAGACATTAATTTTGTCTCCATATTTATTTTTTCCTCCCAGTTTTTATCTCTTCTTTTTTTCAAACACTATTTTCCTAATTTAACTCTCTTAGAATTTTTTCGAAATTTATATTTTTTAAATCAATATCTTTTTACTAAATTTCCAAAAATTCTTTTAGTAACAAACACTTTAATTAATCTGCAAAAATATCCTCAAATGCTGATTCAAGAGTTGGTTCTGGACTGTTTTTCGCAAAATCAACTGCTTCTTCAATTTTTTGTTTTGAATTTTCTTCCAATTTAGTTAATTCTTCTTCAGTAGCAATCCCTTCTTCAATCAATCTATTTCTAAATTTAATGTTTGGATCTTTTGCCTTCCAAGAATCCACTTCTTCTTTCGTTCTATATTTTCCAGGATCTGAACTTGAGTGCCCAAACCATCTATATGTCACACTTTCAATTAAAACAGGACCTTTTCCTGCTCTTACATCATCCACTGCTTTTCTAAATGTTTCATAAACTGCCAAAACATCATTTCCATCTTCAATGAAATATCCAGGCATTCCATAAGCTACCGCTCTTTGATAAATATGCTCTACATTTGTAACTTTTTTAATATCTGTACTTATTCCATATCCATTATTAATTGAATAAAAAATAATTGGTACATTCCAAACTGATGCCAAGTTCATTGCTTCATGAAAACTTCCTTCATTTGTGGCTCCATCTCCAAAACAACACAGTACGATTTTTCCAGTATTCTTAACTTTTTGAGTATAAGCTGCTCCTACTGCCATTCCGTGTCCTCCACCAACAATTCCGTTAGCTCCTAAATTTCCACTTTCTAAATCGGCAATATGCATTGAACCACCTTTACCTTTACAAGTTCCTGTAGCTTTCCCCATAATTTCAGCCATCATTCCATTCAAGTCAATCCCTTTTGCAATAACTTGCCCATGTCCTCTATGGTTAGACGTTATAAAATCATCAGGATTTAACGCCGCAATCGCTCCAACATTTGCCGCTTCTTCTCCAACTGACAAATGTGTCATTCCTGGAACCATCCCTCTTTTTACAAGTTGATTCACCTTCAAATCAAAGTTTCTAATATCTAACATTGATTCATACATACTTAATAATTTATCTTTAGATATATTTTCCATTTTTTCCTCCATTTATGGTTTTATTCTTTTATATACAAATTTTACGTTTACTACTATGTTACCATATGAATTTAAGAAAAACAATAGTATTTCTCAAGTTATTTATTTAATTTGCAAAAATATAACCTTTATTAGTTTATAAAGATTACAATTTTTCAGTAATTTTAATATCAAATAACATTTTCTGACAAATAATATATATTATTTATGATTCATCAATTAATTTATTTATCTTGACTTTATAAAACTTAATTTAAAACAAGTTTTTATAAAAAATCA
>ERZ773031.821-NODE-821-length-16309-cov-11.399225_pt1 | contig 16309 bp, 17 predicted proteins | sample MGYA00511666_ERZ773031 | MGnify/ENA primary metagenome ERZ773031 (study PRJEB29015, sample SAMEA2738135) | human oral metagenome | biome: human oral; feature: human-associated habitat; material: saliva | place: China | collected 2250 ...
AATTTATCTTTTATATTATAGCAAATTTTTTTGTTTTTCTTTCAATTAATTCATCTAAAGTTAAAAGATCTTTTCTCATTGATACTCTTTCAGTCTTTTTAGAATTGTACATTTGACTTTTTCCTTCAATAGAAGAATTCATAATACTTTGACCTTCCAAAGAAGTTGTCATTGCAGTTTTTCCTTCGTAAGAATAATTCTCTTGACTATTACCTTCAATGCTAGTAGTCATTACACTTGTACCTTCTGGACTTTCAAAATCATCATATGATTTTAAATTTTTGTTGTTCTTATTTTTAGATTTTGACCTTGTTTTAGATTTTTTTGAACTATTTATATAATCTCTATTATAATCATCGGTACTCACTTCATTAATTTGACTTTTTATATTATTAATCTCAGATTTTAAATCTTCAATAAAAGATAAAAAGCTAGTTTCTTTTTTCATAGAAATTCACCTCTATTCTGAAAGTGATTCTCTCATTTTAGTATCAGATTTTAAATTCTTTAACTTTTCATATTCATACACAGAAATATTTCCTTCTTCAAAAGCTTTTGCAATAGCAAGAGGAATTCTACTTTCTGATTCAACAACTTTAGCTTTCATTTCTTCAATCTTAGCTTTATTTTCTTGTTCAACTGCAACTGCCATTGCACGTCTTTCTTCTGCTTTGGCTTGAGCTATTTTTTTGTCAGCTTCTGCTTGATCAGCTTGTAATTGAGCTCCAATATTTCTACCTATATCTACATCTGCAATATCAATAGATAAGATTTCAAATGCTGTTCCTAAATCAAGACCTTTTTTAAGAACTGTTTCTGAAATTGCATCAGGATTTTCAAGAACTAAGCTATGTCTTTCAGCACTACCTACAGTAGTAACTATACCTTCTCCAACTCTAGCTATGATTGTTTCTTCTCCTGCACCACCTATAAGTCTTGATATATCAGCTCTAACTGTAACTTTAGCAATAACTATCACTTCTATACCATTCATTGCAACTGCTGCAATTTTTGGTGTATTGATAACTTTAGGATTTACACTAACTTGAACAGCTTCCAAAACATCACGTCCGGCAAGGTCAATAGCTGTTGCCATTTCAAAAGTCAATTCAATATTTGCCTTTTGAGCAGCAATCAAAGCATCAACAACATTATTTACATTTCCACCAGCCAAATAATGCGCTTCTAATTCTGAAATGTTAATTCTAACATTAGCTTTTGTCGCCTTAATCAATGGATAAATAATCTTTGACGCTCTAACCCTTCTTAATTTCATCCCTATAAGATTTGATATCTTAACTTTAACTCCACTAAATAAAGCTGTAATCCAAAGACCTACAGGTACAAAATAAAAGAATCCAAACACCAAAACCACAACTAAAATAACAATAGTACTATTAGTATTTGGTAACAATTTCATAACTGTTTGCGGTAAAATTCTCATAATTAAACCCTCCAAAATATATTTACACCTTCGTGTATAATTTAATTATATCACTTTTTATAAAAAAAATAAATATAGGACTCATAAAGTATACACAAATATATGCAATTAGTAGCATTCTAAATTCACTATAATGATAGTCTATTTTTTTACTTTTGATCTCAAATTCCACATTGACCTCTCTGTTATCTTACTTTAAACCTCTATTTAAAAACAACCTTCACTTCTTTCCCATAAAATGCAACCCCAATCTTCAGAATATTCTTTATCCCTCTTGCCTTCAATTTCGTATCATATTTCTTCTCATCAATCTGTTTCAACGCCTTCTGTGCCCTCTCTTCCATCCCCTTTTTCGTCTTTGATATTTTAAATTCCATAAGATACGCCTTCTCATTGCTTTTTATCGGAATCATCGCAAGGTCATATCTTCCATATCCGCTTTCATCATTTGAAATAATCTCATATTTTCCCATCAAAAATCCAACAAGCCCTATCATAAACACCTGATAAATCTTCTCCATTTCCTTATCCAAGTCAAAATGACTCAACATATTTATCATTATTTCTCCCAATGTTTTCTCAAATTTCTTTATATCCCCATTTTCAAGTGCTTTTATCAAAATATTAGTTTTTACTTCTGTTCCAAAAAATCTATTCAAGAACATATTCCCAAAATATTTCCGTATTTCTTTGTTTGGAATTCTCAAGTTATAAACATCTGTATATTCTGAAGTTACATCTATTTCCTTCTGCTTTTCATCTTTTGTTAAATATCCACTATATAAAAGTACTTGCCATATTTCATCATCATTATTTAAAAGACTTTTTATCGTTGTTCCATCTGAAATATATTTTTCAATACTTTCTCCATCAGTAAATCGTTTTAAGTCATCATAGACACTTTCTCCAGCATGATCAAGCATATTTTCCAGAAGTGTATTCCCTGAAACATTTGCCCAATATGCCTTAATTTCTTTTTCTCTCACATAATTTACAATAGACCAAGGATTGTACACTTTACTTTCTCCAAAAATATATCCGTTATACCATTCTCTAACCTCTTCAATCTTATATTTCATATCAAAATACTCAAGCATTTCAATCACTTCATTTTCAAGAAGTCCAAAATATTCTGAATAATCCTTGCTTAAAATCGTATTTACATAAAGATTATTTAAGCCAGAGAATATCCCTTCCTTTATAATCCTTGTTATACCTGTTAAAACACCATATTTCAAGAAATTATTAGTCTTTAATGCTGAGCTGTAAAATGTTTGAAAAAAATTGATTGCTTCATTGTAATATCCTTTATCAAAGGCATTTATTATTGGAGCGTCATATTCATCTATTAAAATTATTACACTTTTTCCATAGTATTCATAAAGATAATTTGATAATAATTTTAAAGAAGTTCCATAATTTCCTTTTTCCTCTTCATAAAATATTTTATCAAATTTTATCTTATCACGTTCATCCATTTTTTCTCTAATATCTTTAAATTCAGCATACAAATCAGAAATAAAAGACTTTAAACTATTAAAGGTTTCTTCCCAACTATTTCCTTTCAAATCTTTCATTGAAATAAAAATTACAGGATATTTCCCTTGTTCACTCATATATTCACTATCAGATACTTTCAAATTTTCAAAAAGTTTTTTATTTTCCTCTTTATTTTTTACATCAAAAAAATATTTAATCATTGACATATTCAATGTTTTTCCAAATCTTCGTGGTCTTGTAAATAATGTAACTTTCGATTTATTCATTAACATTTCGTCTATTAGTAAAGTTTTATCTATATAGTAATATCCTTCTTGTATCAACTCTTTAAAATCTTCAATCCCCACAGGAACAGCTTTTTTTCTCATAAAATCACTCCCTCTTTTATTTTCTTAAAAATTATGCTCAAACTCATTTAAAATTATATAAACTTTTTTCGACTGTTTAAAAAATCTTTATGTTCCCCAAAATCAAGTTTATTTGTATCATTAATTTCATTTCTTTTACTTAAAATCCCAAAGTATTTTACTAATGGATTATTTTTATATGCTGACAAAACTATTTGAACAAAAGCAAATTTTTTGACAGTACATAAAATCTTGTTTTTAACTTTTATTCTTAAACAAAAAACTTTCAATAAATTTACTGATATTATAGACAGCTTATTTAGTATTATATTTATTCATTAATTTTTGTACTGTCATATCGTCCTTTATATCATCAATCAAATTAAAAATCTTTTCTCTCGAATCTTTTAAGACTTCCTTTTCTTCTGGCGAAAATTTCCCAAGTACAAATCCCAATGTCTCTTCCTTCGTTTTCGGCTTACCAATTCCAAATTTTATTCGCACAAATTCATTTCCGACATGTGATATAATGGATTTTATCCCATTATGTCCGCCCGCACTTCCATTTTGCTTAATTTTCAATTTTCCAAACTGCATATCCATATCATCATAGATTACAAAAAGCTCAGTTTTGGGATCAATCTTAAAAAATCTGACAGCCTCTCCAATCGCTTCTCCGCTCAAATTCATAAATGTTGTCGGCTTTTGATAAAAAACTTTATCCCCGTTATAATTTGTCTGAACAAACAACGATTTAAATTTTTCCCTCATATCGCTTATATTATTTTCCTTCAAATATTCGTCAATAAATATAAATCCAATATTATGCCTTGTTAATTTATACTGTTCTCCAGGATTTCCAAGTCCCACTATTAATTTCATTAAATTACTTCTCCTTTTTTAGTCATTTGTAAAATTCTAAAAACTCCAATAAACACTGTATTTCTTTATGTTTAATTTCTTGTTTTCTCCACTTTCTGACAAGAGGTCTTAACCTCTTACTGTGAATACATATTAATAATTTTTTAAAAATTTTACTTTTACAGTCATCTATTCTTATTTTATTTATCATTCATAAAAATTTATGAATTTCAATTAATATAATATTTTTAATTCTTCAAAATTGCAATTAAAAGTGAAATATCATTATAAGTAACTCCACTAATTCTGCTAGCCTGCCCAATCGTTTCAGGCTTTCCATACACAAGTCCAGAAATCGCAATATTGCTAAGCCCCTTTACACTTTCATAGTCAAAATCCTCTGGGATTACCATTTTTTCCAGCTTTTTAAATTTCTCAATCTGCGCCTTTTCCCTTTCAATAAACACATTATATTTCGCATTTATTTCCACTTGCTCCTTCGCCAAATCAGATAATTCCACAGTTTCCACAAATTCACTTAAATTATCATAATTGATTTCTTTTCTTGCAAGAAATTCAAAGGCTGAAACAGGACTGTTCATACTATTTTTACTATTTTTTTCAATTTCTACATTTTCTGATTGGCTTTGTTTTTCCACAATTTCTAGTAATTTCTCATTATTTTCTTTAGTCGGATAAATAGTAATCTTTTTTAATCTTTCAATTTCATTTTCAATTTCAAAACAAGTATTTTCCAATTCGACTAATTTTTCAGCATTTAGCAGCCCGATTTCCTTCGACTTTTCCAAAAGTCTTATAAAAACATTATCTTGTCGCAAAGTTAGCCTGTATTCAGCTCTCGAAGGCAATACACGATAAGGTTCTGGCGTTTTTTTATTTATTATGTCATCAATCAAAACACCAATGTATCCTTCACTTCTATCAATTACAATTTCCTTTTTCCCTAAAATTTTTCTCGCAGCATTAACTCCCGCTATAAATCCTTGGCAGGCAGCCTCTTCATATCCACTCGTTCCATTAATTGTCCCTGCCGTGTAAAGTCCATCCAGAACCTTTGTTTCAAGCGTCAATTTCAACTGATGAGCAGGTACAAAATTATATTCCACCGCATATCCATAACGTACAATTTTGGCGTTTTCCAGCCCGCTAATTGTCTTTAGCATCGCTTCCTGTGCAAATGGCGGCATTGCTGTTGTAAATCCGTTTATATAGATTTCATCTGATTCCACAGATTCCTGTTCCAGAAATATCTGATGATTTGTTTTTTCTGGAAAGTTCATAATCTTTCTATCAAGTGAAGGACAATGCCGAGGACCTTTTGTACTTACAACTCCTGTCACAATTGGCGAATATTTAAGCATTTCCTGCCCCACACGAATAGTTTCAGGTGTTGTAAATGTCAACCAAGTTGGCAAAGTTGAGTTATATTCTTTTTTTGTTTCATAAGAAAAATATCGTGGTTTGTCTTCTCCTTTTAATTCCTGCATTTTAGAAAAGTCAATTGAAGATTTGGCAATTCTTGGAGGGGTTGCAGTTTGATACCTGTCCAGTTCAAATCCATATTCTGCAAGCCTATCTGGTAAATCCACGCTTGCAGGCTCTCCTTGCCGTCCTGAAGAATACTTTACATCCCCCATAACATATTCTCCGCCTAAAAAAGTTCCGGTGCACAAGACAACAGCCTTTGCCCCATATTTAATCCCAAGATTATCTTCCACTCCCATAACCTTCTTATCTTCCACAGTCAAATCCACAACAATCCCTTGAACTAATTCTAAATTTTCCTGCTTTTCAATAATTTCCCTCATTTTAATTCTATACCAGTATTTATCAGCTTGTGCTCTAGTAATTCGTGAAGCCAGCCCCTTCGTATGATTCAAATTTTTCAGCTGCAAATTATAATTGTCAATATGTCTAGCCATTTCTCCGCCTAACATTCCAAGTTCCGATACCAGATGGCTTTTTCCAGGCCCTCCAACCGAGGGATTGCACGACATCATCGCAATATTATCAAGATATATTGTAAACAATGCTGTTTTCAGCCCGTATCTAGCAGCAGCAAGTGCAGCCTCAACTCCAGCATGTCCCGCTCCAACAACAATTACATCATAATTTTTCATTTTTTATTTTCCTTTCAATTTACTCTTATTTTTTTCTTTTAAAAATATTTCTGAATGGACGTGTAATATCCATAAAATCAACATATCTCTTATGTTTTCTAATATAGTATCTCAAAAATCTAAAAACCATCTCTTCCCGCTGTTTATAACACTTCGCATATTCATCAGCAAAAATTTTTGCTATTTTTTCATTTTCCATCATTCTTGAAACATTTTTCATTCTTCTATTTAAATTAAGTTTCACATTAAACTTCATTCTATTCAAATCCACAAGATAAAATTCATAATTCCCGCTTTTATCCTTAATTAGCACATTTCCAGGCGAATAATCCTCAAATTCCACTCCATTTTCATGCAAATTAAATGAAAATCTTGCAAACTGCCTTATTATTTTTTCACGGTTTTTTTCAACTTTTGCAAGCATTCTTTCCATTTCTTCACTTATTTTATAATTTTCCCCTTGCTTAGCCTTTTCCTCCTCAATATCCTCAGGCCAGAAAACTTCCCTGCAGGTAAAATCATATTTTAATTCTTCACTTATATAATAACTATTTTTTTTATTATTTTCATTCACAAAATCGTCAAAATAAGCAATCGGCTCTGGCGTCTTTATTTTGTATTCCAATAATTTTTTTGCATACTCATAAGAACGTTTTGCCTTTGAACCTTTAAATTTATAGAAAAAATTTGTAATAAAATCCTTTCTCTTAAATTTTTTTACATTTATCATTTTTTTATTTTTTAAATCATCAATTTTATTATGTTTTTTTCTTTTTAAATTCACGTTTTCCAAATTATTTTCAAAATCTATTTCAAATCTTTTTATCTCATTTCTCCCAGGTTCTACAACATATTCCCCAGCTTTATCAAAATTTTTCAATACATTTACCAGTGTTTTTTCATCATATTTCCTATTAACTTCATATTTTTTTTCTTCCATTTAAAATCCCCATAATTTTTTTATTTTTTTAATTTCTTTACTTTTCAGAATTTTTCTTGCTTTCCCTTTCAAATTTTCTCTTATTTTTCCTTATTCTTTTTTTCAATTCCTTTGAAAATTCCTTATCTTCCATAATTTTCCCCAACTTATCCACACATTCAAGCGCCTCGTCATATTTATGCTGTAATTCCAGAACATAAGCCAAATTCACATAATGCCTAAAATTTTCAGGCTCTAAAATTATCATTTTATCACAAACTTTCTGTGCACTTTCATAATCTGCAATTTTCACAAAAAATCTCCCTTGCAAATTCAGCATTTTTATTCGTGAAAGTTCCTTATTTTCATTTGTCGCATTTTCATAGTTTAAAAGCAATAGCCTTATTTCCTCATATTGCTCTGCTCTAAATAATATCTCAAAATAATCTTCAAATACGTAATCTTCCACATTTTCACAATTTATAGCAATATTATAATATTTTATAACTTCCTTTATATTATTCGCATAAGCCATTGTATCGCCCATTCGTGCATAAAGTGAAAATTCCTCCACTTCATTAAATTTAGAATTTAACAATTTTTCATATTCAGAAATCGCCTCATCATATTTTCCCATCATTGTAAGGCAATCTCCCTTTTCAACATATGCTTCCGAACTTTCAGGCTCCATTTCTATCGCAATATTAATATTTTCAATTGCCTTTCTATAATACTTCAACAAAGCATAGGACATTCCCATATTAAGGTACACAAAATAATTTTTTTCTATCTCCAAAAATTTTTTATAAAGCGAAATCGCCTTTTTCAGTCTCCCGAGCGACTGATAAACAAATCCCAACGTAAAAAGCGTATCCTTGCTCTCAGGATACTTTTTATACAATTTTTCAGCATACTCCTTCGCTTCCTCAAACATCCCAAAATCTGTATAAATTTTGGAAAGTGTCATAAGCGCCGAATAGTTGCTCTCATCAATTTCAAGCACCGACTTCAAATACACAAGCGCATCGTCATACTTGTAATTTTCCATCGACTTATCCGCTTCCTTCAATAATTCTTTAATATACATTTTTTCTCCATTTATATTTAAATTCTTCTGTAATTTACAAAAATCTATAAAACCCAGTTAATACAGCATTTTTCAAGATCAATTCCTTTATTTCAGGTTACTTTTAACAAATCCAATGATAATAATAAAATTACTTATTAATCATATTTACCATTTCCACAAATTTAGATGGCTCCCTATCATAAGGATTTGGCATAACATCATCGGTTATCATAAGCCACCCCGCATTTCTCTCTCTTGATAATCTTATAATTCTTGCATATTCCTTAGGATTAGCGCTATGCACAATATGCCAGATATGTTTTGCATTAATCTTATTTTTTTCAAAATCAGATTTTGGCTTCTCAAACTTATTAATATAAACATTTGCACTTACTTCGCTTGTCACGAAAATATCCGCATAAGGCGAAATTGCATCAGTAATCGGTGCTCCTGGATTAGCAATTACAAGATTACTCCTAGACTTCCCTTTTACGTAATTAAAAATTTCCTTCATATAATTTACCTGCTTCAAAGTATCCGAAGCAATTTCATCAAAAAAGAATCCATTTATATTATCCTTGCCATAAAACTCCAAATATCTGTCAACTTCATCTTTCACTTTCTCAATATTTCTTTTCTGATAATTTGTAGAAATATAAGCAATGTTTTTTATCCCAGCTTCCTTGTTTTTCTTGATTTGAGCCACGTAATTCATTTCAATCTTTTTCCCTGCCCCGTTATCTGGATTTATCAGCACATATGGAATTTTATCCTTCCCAAGTGCCAAAATATCATCCCAAAACAAATTTTTCCCATCTGGATAAGTATATGTTGCAGCAATTACAGACTGCTTCATCTTTGCATTGTTATAAATATTTTCACTTGAAAATCCATTAATTCCCAACATTATTCCAACTATCAAAAATATTTTTTTCATTATTTATTTTTTACTCTCTTTCTTCTTTTGAATCAAATAGTTAATACTAAATCCTATCAAATAAAAATAACATAAGATATATTATTTTAACATATTTTTTGAAATAATTGTAATTTTTTAATTAAAATCTATTTTCCAAAAAAGGCTATCCTACTCTTCTAAGACAGCCCCAAATATAAATTGTGTAATTTTATATTTATTAAAATTTTTCAAATCTGTTTATTTTTTATTAAAATTCTAAAGTATGGGCATTTGCCATTAATAGACAAATCTTTGTTATCATCACCTTTCCTAAATTTTATTATTTCAAACTGTTCTGGATTAAACTTATGTAAAAATGTTATAGGAACTCCCATAACTCCTTTATAATCAAAAGGTATATCTTTAGTTTTATTTATATTAATTCCATTATAATTATCGTATTTGGGATAATCATCTTCATTTCCTGAATATGCTTTTTTTAAATCGATATCTTTATGTCTTTTAAAATTATCTAAATTTGTAAGCCATAAACAATTATTTGGAGATACTATTCTATTGCCTGATTTATCTATACTTGTCTCTGTTCCATAAAGTTCATAATGTTCAGGAACAATAAAACCTGAAATTCCTCTTCCCATATTTATTCCTAGCCAAATTTTATTTTCTTTTATTAATTTAAATACTTCTTTATATGTAATAGCATTTATATTTCCTATTATTAAAAACTTTTTTTTATACTCAATTAACTGTGCAATATATTCTCTAAATAAAGAAAAAGGTGGATTTGTTACAATAATATCTGCTTGTTTTAATAACTCAACACTTTCTTTACTACGAAAATCACCATCACCATTAAAATATGTAACATCTTCATGAGTTGGCTTAATTATTTCTACATCCAAACCAGTATATTCATAAAAAAAACCTCTTTTCCATTCATTATATTGTTCATAATTAAATAAATTATAATCTTGTCTTACATAACATGCTGATATTAACTTTTTTAATCCAAGTTTTTTGAAATTTAAAGCAAAGTACCTAAAAAAATTACTTGTTATAGGATTATCACAATTACAAAAGACTGTTTTGTCTTTAAAATGTTCTTTATAATATTGTAATTCCTTTTCTATATCTTCTAACCGCGTATAAAATTCATCATTCTTATTTTTCTTAGCTTTTCTTAAAAAATCGTTTTCATTCTTTCTCATTATTCCCCCTATTACAATTATTTTTCAGTAATTTGTTTAAAAATATCTCTTCCTAACATCTGAAGCGATGTTTCTGAAATTTCCAACATAATATCAAAAACTTCCTTGGCTTTCCATTTTTCTCCGTTACCTGTTGTATATATAGAAGCTGCTTGGAGCATTATAGTTCTATCTCTATATTTAATAAATTTATTTATACATAAGTTAGTATTAAATGACATTCCATAATTTGCAGAAGATAACCTATCTAACCTATTTAATGTTCCTGAATCATAGTTTAATACAACTATTCGCCCATCGGGTCTTTCTACAGAAACATTTTCTGTCAAAAAATTAGAACCTTCTAAAAATATGACATAAGGAAAATGTAATTCTAATAACATAAAATTAGCAATTTCAGAAATATTTTTATGAGATCTCTCTATTGCATTTCCTGCAACCATAAGATCTTGATCGTTTTTTGAACCAACTAATTTCCCATCTTTTATATTTTCAATATCCTTACCTTGATGTTTTGCCTCTGAAACTAATATTACTCTCCATTCACCATTATCATCTTTTACTTCTATTATTCCACCATCAGGTTTTATTTTGGCTTTTGGTACAAATAACATTTTTCCTAGTTCTTTATCTACTTTTTTTAAAGCATTATTTATTTCTTCCTTAGTTATACTACTCCTATACCTAAATTCTAATTTTGAATACTTATTTTCAAGTTCCTCCTTAACAAGCTTAGATACTGTATTAATAGTTGTATCATGGATTTTCGCTTCTTCTCCAAATATTCCAATTGTTCCTCTTGATTTCTTATGTTGATTAGTTAGTCTTGTTGACTGATTTTTTTTTGCCATAATTTTCCTCTCTAAAATATTTCTTGTTTTTTCCAAATTAAAATATAGTTTTTATTCATTTAATTATACTGGATTTTCAATTATAAAACAACAAGATAACTTTAATTTATTAATCAATACCTCCTGCTATTTTCAAGCCTAAACCTGACATCCCTTTTCAACCTTCTCAAAACCGCCTTCCTTTCAATCTTAAAGACCTCCTCATTATCACTTCCAATTTTATAATCCACATAATTTTTTATAAATTTTTCCACATCTTCCCGTGATTCATTCCGAATTTCAAACTCATAATCTCCATTTACAGAAATTTCCTTATTTTTTTCCACACAATAATAAAGCATATCGTTATAAGTCTGCTGTGCCAAAATATCCCGTGCCTTATAGTATGTGGATTTATCTGTATTTGCTATTCTAACTGCCTGTTTTTCAGATATATACGGATTATCTTTTATTAAATTTGATATTTTCTGAAATTTCCAATTTTTCTCATTCATTCTGCACTCAAAACACAATTTTTCATTGCTTTCCTGCAAAAACAGAATTTTACATTTCTCGCATTCAACATACCCAATACTTTTCAAATATTTTTCTCTCTTTTTCAATTTTATTGCAACTTTTTCCAAACTTCTAGCAATATCTTCATACTTTTTATCAATTTTATCAATATTTCTATGAATTTCCTTAATTTCCTCTGGAGAAAGTACAATATCCTTTATTTTTTCAGTAATTTTATTTTCTGATTCAACATTTATCCCCTTTTTTCCAGCATTTCCACGTGGAATTTCTCCAGCTCGAATTGTCCCTCTATTTTCCTCATTTTCAATAAGTTCATCCAGCAAATCACGTTTTACCTTATAATTTATTTTCATAAACTCTATGCTTTCCACAAATTCTCCATTCAGGAAAGTATTTATTTTTTCCCTTATGACTTCTGCACACATTATTGTCGTATGATAAATAACATTGTCATTAATAACTACAACTAAATTTTTATTAAACAGCCCCTTTGGATTAGTTTTTTCACCAATCGGACCATTCACGATCTGCTTCCAGTTTCTTTTAATTTTCAAAAAAATATATTTCTCATTTTTCAAAAGTGAACTTTTTTTCTCAATCGCCTCTAATGCCAAACTTTTTAATTCTCTAATTCCTTCCATTTTTCAACCCTTTTATTTATTTTTTTATTTTAAATTATTCATAAACCAAATTTTTTTATATTATTATCTAACTGCAATCGTAAAATTATATAATTGTCAAGCAAACTATCCAAAATACAGCAAAACCATAAAAAAATTATTCTGCTATAACTTTTCCCCTTTCCACAATGAATTTTTTACCATCTATCCCCAAATCCTCTGTTGAAGTTATAAAACATTGAATTTTTTTATTCAAAAAATAATTTAAAATGCTCTTTTTTCTCACTTCATCAAAATACGAAGCAATGTCATCCATAATAAAGATCGGATACTCATTTTTTTCCTTTATTAAAATATCAATTTCCGAGATTTTCAGCGAAAAAATTATAGATTTTTTTTCTCCCTGAGAAGAATATGCCTTTGCATTTTTCCCATTTAATTCAAAAATAAAATCATCCTTTTGCGGTCCAAGCAAACTATACCCTAAAAATTTTTCCCTTTCACTTTTTCTTTTGCACATTAACTCAAAATTCCCCTTTAACTCTTCCCTGGTTTTCTTTTCCACATCTCCAAGAAAACAGTCGTATTTTAATTTAAGTTCCGAATTTTCATCAAATAACTTTCTATAATTTAGATTTAGCAAAATTGACAATTTTTTTATAAATTCCCGCCGATTTAAAACAATATTCAGCCCTTCCTCAATAAATTTTTCATTATAAATTTTATAAATTTCCTCTCCAGTCTTTTTTTCCTTTATAAGTTTATTTCGCACCTTCAATATTTTCTCAAAATTTACAATCGACTGCAGATATTCCCTTTTTGCCTGCGAAATTTCATAGTTAAAAAAACTTCTCCTAACCCCAGGATTTCCCACAATTAGCTCAATATCTTCAGGAATAAATGAGATAATATTCAAAAGTCCCACATAATTTATATATTTATTTTTTTCCCTGTCAATATAAAAATCCCTTCTATCCTCATTCACATCAATAGCAATAACATTTTCCGAGAAATCCTTATGCTGGTATTTCCCAAACACAATTAACCTGTTCAAATTATACTTGCGAATCTCCCTTACCTTCTTAGTCCTAAAACTCTTCCCCGTAGCTAAAAAATAGACAGCCTCAATAAGTGATGTCTTTCCCTGTCCATTTCTCCCATATATTAAATTAAAATACCTGTCAAACTTCAACTTTCCATCCACAAGGCAACGAAAGTTATTAAAACTAATCTGATCCAAATACATTGATATTTCTTCCCCTTCACACTACACTAAATCTCAAAAAATTATTTCTATTTTTTTCTCACTGCTATCTTTTCCCCAGCAAATTCCACAATATCCCCATCATAAATTTTTTTTCCACGTCTTGTTTCCACAACACCATTTACTTTCACTTCACCATTTTGAATAAATATTTTCGCTTCCACTCCAGAACCTGTAAGATTTGCCCACTTTAACAGCTGATCTAATTTTATAAACTCAGTATTTATCGCAATTTCTTCAATTTCATTATCTATTTTTCTCATTTTCTCTTCTCCTTATATTTTTTTTATTTCCCTTTCAATCATTAATAAAATTAATGCTTAATTTTTCTGTGGAAAACTCATTTTTTTTGTGGAAAACTTTTTCCACAATTTTTTCCACATCTTTTCCACAATTACAGTTTATCTCCATTTTTACTAACTTTTCTAACTATTTACTTTTCCACATTGCATTGTGGATATAAATTTTATATATGTGGAAAACTTTTTACATTTTTTATTTATATAATTTTTTATCAATTTATATTTAATTTAATATTAAATAAAACTGATTTATCCACAAATGTGGAAAACTTTTTTTAACAATGTGGATAACTAAATTTCAGTTTTACACAATTATATTTTACTTTTCCACAATCACAATATTAATCGTAAATTTTAACAATCTTTTTCCACAAAAATTGTGGAAAACTTTTCAACATACTGTGGATAACTAATTTTTACTTTTCCACAATGATAAAATTTATTTTTTTAATTAATCAGAATATAATTATATTGATAATAAATATTTATAAAAATTTAGATTGTTGAAAACTTTTTCCACAGTGGAAAACTCCAGATTTTTTAATACGAGTTTTCCACAAAGTTTTCCACATGCTTTCCACAATCTTTTACACCTTGAATATTTTCTTGTTTAGCGTGTCAATTTCCTTCTTAAATACAATATCTTCTTTTATTTTCTTATCAATTTTTCTAATACTGCTTATAACCGTGCTGTGGTCTTTTCCGCCAAAAAGCCCGCCAATTGCAGTTAAGCTTAGATCAAGATCATCGTTGTTTTTTAAGAGATACATTGCAATTTGTCTTGTTTCAACTATTTTTTTCTGGCGTTTTTTAGATTTCATATCGGCTACACTGATGCTATAATGTGCAGAAATCATTTCTATTACTTTTTGGGCCGTCATTTTAGATTGCTTCCGCTTTACGTTGTGCATAAGCATTTCCTGCACTAATTCCAATGTTATTTGCTCATTCAGCAATTTTGCCCTTGCATTAAGGTTTGTAAGCGTTCCTTCCAGTTCTCTTACATTTGTATTCAAGGAGTCTGAAATATATTCTAAAATGCTTTCATCTATCTCAATTCCCTGTGCTTCTGCCATATTTTTTAAAATCATCATGCGAGTTTCATAGCCAGGGCTTTGTATTTCCACAGTTAAGCCTGACAAAAATCTTGATTCCAGACGTTTTGACAGATTTTTTATCTCCTTTGGCGACTTGTCGCTTATCATTATTATCTGCTTTCCTAGTTCCTGCAGCTTGTTAAAAGTGTGGAAAAACTCCTCTTCCACAGTTCCTTCTCCACGTCCAAAGACCTTTTCAAAAAACTGTATGTCATCCAGAAGAAGCACATCTAAAGCACGAAAGGTGTCCCGAAAATGCTGAATCCGTCCACTGTTTAAAACTTTGAAAAACTCATTTGCAAATTCTTCTGAAGTGGAATAATAAACCCGTTTTGTCGGATCCTTTTCCAAGATTGCATTTCCCACAGCCTGCATAAGATGGGTTTTTCCAAGCCCTGAACTTCCAAAGATGAAAAGCGGGTTGTAAACAGTCGGATTTTTCACAACTGCAAGACATGCATTATATGCCAGCCTGCTGTTTTCCCCAACTACAAAATTATCAAGCCGATGTCTAGGATTTAATCCTGTGTGAATTGGAGCTTTTTCCCTTGTTTCCTTTGGAAGTCTGTGTACTTCATTCTGATACAGCATTACGTCCTGTTTTTTTACTTCAAACTTCATTGTAATTTCCTCATCAGTCACAATTTCCACAATTTCTTCCATCTGGCTTCTATACTTTTCCACACTTTCCTTTATCAGTTTAGAATTACAGGTAAGCGTAAATATGTTATCTTCTATTTTTTCTGCCTTTACATTCTCAAAAAAAAGCTCAAACTCTCCTTCACTAATTTTCCTTTTCATAGTTTTTTTCACTTTTTCCCACAATTTCACGACATCCATCTGCTATTTCCCTTCTTTTATTATTAATTTATAGTAAAATTACTATCGTGTAACCTCTAATTTGATTTAACTATAACATATATAAAATAAATAATCAAGATTTTGAAAAAAAGTTTTCCACATACTTTTCCACATAGGGAAAATACTAACAAAACCTTTATTTATCACAATAATTTCACTTTCTTAAATACTTTTCCACAAAATCTTATATTCCCATTTTTAAGCACTTTCCACAGGTTTTCCACAATTGATTTAGTTTTCCACATCCTATGTTGATAACTATGTGGATAACATTGTGGAAAAAAGTTTTCCACAAAATCGGCAAAAGTTTTCCACAGGTTATCCGCTGGCAATCCTTTTATTCATCGGTATTCCCACATTTCCACAGTGCATAATAATAATATATATATT
>ERZ773031.831-NODE-831-length-16195-cov-8.768649_pt1 | contig 16195 bp, 9 predicted proteins | sample MGYA00511666_ERZ773031 | MGnify/ENA primary metagenome ERZ773031 (study PRJEB29015, sample SAMEA2738135) | human oral metagenome | biome: human oral; feature: human-associated habitat; material: saliva | place: China | collected 2250 ...
ATACTCGAACCTATTTAAAATCAAACTACCAAAATTGTATAAAGTTAGATTTTAATTAAGTAGCTATAACTTTTAAGTTTAGTTTTAAAGTAGTTTAACTGTATTATTTGTATTAAATAATATTACATAAATATTACATAAAAAAATATATTATCCCAAAAAAACTTTTAGAATAATATATCTCATAAAAGGTTTTTTTTATCGATGGATTTTCCCAAACATCAAAAATTTTTACTTATCATTACTTTAGTTATTTTTACTGGCTTTTATTATACAAGTTTTTTCAAAAAATTTCAAGTCCATAAAAATCAACTTTAAAAAAATTATTTAACTATTACAGCTGTTGGAACTGAAGGTACTCTGTAACCGTTTTCATTTCCTGGTGTTGAGTTTCCTAACCAGTCGTATATAAATTTAATTTGGTCGTCATAATGTCTTACACATTTATGTGATTCAGGGTAAGTTCCAATTTTTTTAGCTGTTGCAGCTTTTCTTGCGTTTCTTGTTGCTTTTGGTTCAAATAATGATGGGATACTATGCATATATCCTCCACCACTGATTCTTACAGCATTTTTAGCATCTCCTACAACTGTTTTGTTATCAGAACCTGTGTATTGCATAACTGGTTTAGAATATGCCACCAAGAATACTCCATATGGTGTTGCATAAGAACCGCCGCCATCTTTACCTGTTGTCACAAATGAAGATGTTACAACGTTCCATCCGTTTCCACTTTTTTCTACAACCATTTCATCTTGGCTTGATCTATCAATATAGATAAATCTTGTAATTTCGCCTGTTATCCCTGTATCTTTTAATAATTTTCTAGTTGCCTTTTTCAAATAATAATCTTTACCATCATAAGCATCTATTTTAACTTTAACGTATTTATCAGTTTCTTCAACAATTGACATAATACTTCTATCAGGAATATTTATAAAATCTTTAAAATCTGCTGATAAATATCCTCTTTCACTTTGATTTTCTCTATTTCCGTATTTATCTTTTGAAGAACCGCTTCCTCCTCCAAGTGGAGTATAATCATCTAATACATATATTTTCTGATTTTTCTCCAACGCATCTTTTACAAATTTATTAGTTTTTTCAATTTTATGCATCATATCTGACCAATCAAATTCTCTTTTTATAGTCGCTGAATCAGAAATATATCCTAATTTCCCATCAAAGTAAACTTCATACCATTCTCCCGAACCATCTTTTCCTTTTACTTTTCCAACAGTTTTATATTTGTGGCTATAACTAGCAGTTTTCAATACCGCAGCATTATTGCTTGGTTCTTTTCTAATATTCGCTGTTGATGATTTTATAAATACAAATTCATCCATATCTTTAGGCGAATTTTTATCATATTTATAATTGAATGATAAATTTTTTGGTCTTTCTTTCAAAAAATATTTGATATAAGGATAAGGTCCTTTTATTGAATTATTTACAGATTTAACCACTTCTGTTGTCGAATCTTTTTCATCTTTTATAACTTTATCTTGTGCTGTATTTCCATTTTTCAAATCATCTGGAACTTGATTTTTTTCTACTTGGCTTCCAGGATTTTTTTTCACTTCTGGTTCAGTTGGTTTTGTTTCAGTTGGTTTTGTTGCTGGAATCAATGGTTTTTTGTCGTCTTTTTTCACTTCATTTTTAGGTGCTTCTTTTTTCGTATAAACAGCTTTTATTTCATTTGTAATATTATCAAATTCTTCTCCTAATTTTTCTTTTGGAACTGATTTTTCTACTCTTTTCCCTTTTTCAAATGAACTTGCTTTTTTTATATACGGTGTAAATCTCATTTGAACTTTATCACCATTTTCCAAATATTCAATTTCTACTTTATCTTTGTTCCCATCTCCATTTAAATCTGGCGTAATCTCTAATTTCTTCCATTCTACTTTCGTTGTTTCTTCTTTTTTTGTTTCTACTTTTTTAGTATTAATAGTTTTAGTATTCTCAGTCTTAGTAGCCGCTGCACTTGCTGAAAATACCGTTACCAACATCAAAGCAGCTAAGAAAAATTTTATTTTACCAAACTTCATAACTCTCACCTCATTTTTGTTTATGACACTTTATCTAATTTTATAATTTTGTACTTTTCATTATAATTATACCACTTAACTTTTGAAATTCAAAAAATAATTTTTTCAAACAAATTTAAGTTCTTTAAAGTACGATTACAACCGTATTTTCTTCTGGTATTGTATTGTCGCCTTCTTTTTCCTTGCTATTTCCATTTATCCAATTTACTATATATTCAATTTGATCATCATAATGTCTTACACATTTATGTGATTCTCTGTAAGTCCCAATTTTACTAGCTGTATATGCCTTAGCTCCTTCTCCAGCTCCAGTATTTACTGGTATTCCATGAAGATATGCTCCTCCACTAAATCTAACAGCATAATTTGCTTGTCCTCCGATCGCTAAATCAGGTCTTCCTGGTAACACTTTGTCTCCTGGTCTTGCGTGTCTTGTAAATAGCATATACGGTCTTGTGAACGATACTAAAAATGCTCCATGTGGCGTAGCATAAGAACCGACACCATCATCTTTTCCTGTCGTTACAAACGAATATGACATAACCTCGTATTTCCCAGTTTCTGGATTTCTTTGGAAAAGAACTTCATTCTGACTGTCAGGATCAATTGCTATAAATTTATTTACAACTTTATCCATCTCGATTTTTTTAGACACTTCTCCAGTTTTCTCAACATAATAAGGCCCACCATAAAAAGGCGTTTCTATTTTCAACATTCCTTTTTCTTCGCCTAAAATTCTAAAAATTGTTTGGTCTGGAATATTTATAAAATCTCCTTTTTTATCTGGATTAGTATAACCTCTAACACTTTGGTTTTCTCTGTTTCCAAATTTATCAGCTTTACTATAAACATCTTTTGTTAATGGCTTATATTCTGTAATAATATGTAACTCTTGATTACTATTTTTACTTTCTTCTATAAATTTATTAAAAGTTTCTATTTTTTCAACCATTCTATCCCAGTAAAATCCTCTTTCTGAAACATTATCACCTTGAGATTTTATAAATCCTTTAATTGTAGGTTCTTTAACCTTTTTTTGTACTTTTTTCCCATTAGCATCTTTTGTTACTTCAGTTTTTTCCCTCGTTAACTCTGTATAATACCATTTTTGACCATTTTTATCAATTTCAAATAAAATTTTTGGCTTTTCTTTATAAGCTAAACTTGCTAAATTTTGTGCATTATCATTAGGTGCTACCTTCATCGCAGTTCCTTTTTTTATAAATAAAAAATTATCTAAATTATCAGGACCATTTTTTTTGTATTTAATTTTACTAAAATCTATATCATCATTTCTATTATCTGTTACAATTTTTACATACCTTACTTCATTTGCTTGAAGATCTTTTGAATATTCATTAAAATATTTTTTTACTAAATCAATTTTATCTTTAACTTCCTTCAAATCAAACACATCATTTTTCTTATCAAAAGTTATTTGATATGCTAATTTATATCCTCCATTTTGTTGAGTATAAATCGAATATACATCTTCTATTTCTAAATTATTCAACTTATAATTGACAACTATTTTTTCTTTAGCTCCATCATTATTCAAATCATACTCATAAACATTTTTTTCATACCCTTTAACTTCAAAATTTTCTGAGTAATCCTTCGGTACATCTACTTTTGAAACTTCACTTGATATCCCAGCACAAGTGATAAATAAATTAGCCAAAACAAATATTCCCGCTTTTATTTTTAAAATTCTTTCTTTCATTCTTCCTCCATAATTTCCTCAATTTATTTAAAATAGTGAACTAATTTAATTTTGATTCTAGGGACATCAACTATGAAATCTTTTTTCAATTTTACTTTATGTTCTAAATATTTTGCGTTATCCCTTTCTCTCAATTCTACATTCTCTTTTTGATTACTTATTATATCATATTATTTATTTTTTATCGACCTTAAAATTTTCTTTTCAAAATTCCCAATTTTTCTTTAATTTTTTCAAATTCATTATTTGCAAAATCTAGGATATTCTTCCTTGATCGCATTATAAATTCTCTCTAAAACTTCCTCAATATATCTCGTAGGCACCGCCAAATTAATTCTCTCAAATCCAGAACCAGCTTTTCCAAAAATGTATCCTTCATTAAAAAACGCATTTGCCTTTTTTGTCATAAATGCCTTTAACTCTTCATCTTTCAATCCTAAATCCCTAAAATCAAGCCATTGTAAATAAGTTCCTTCAATTAACGGAGCTTTAAATCCAATAAACTTTTCTTCAAAAAATTGTTTTACCAACTTTTGATTTTTATCCACTAATTTCAAAAACTGATCAAACCATTCTTCTGCTTCATTATACGCCAACTCACAAGCCTTAAATCCAAGTGCCGCAAACACATGTGAACCATCTTTCGTCATTTGAGCCTCAAACTGTTTTCTCAATTTCTTATTTTTAATAATAATATTCGACACTCCAATTCCAGCCAAATTAAAACTTTTAGTAGGTGCAGTACAAGTAACTGTTATCTCTGCCAATTCATCCGATAAAGTCTGCAAAACAGTATGCTTAAATCCAGGCATCAAAATATCACAATGAATCTCATCAGAAATAATTATCAAATTATTCTCCAATGCAATCTTTCCTATCTTTTCAAGCTCTTCCCTTTTCCAAACCCTTCCAACTGGATTATGCGGACTACACAAAATCAACATTTTATTATTTTCATTTTTTGCAAACTCTTCAAACTTCTCAAAATCAATTTCATAATATCCGTCAGTTTCAATCAATCCACAATCGACAATTTTTCTATTAGAAGATTTAATCGCATTATAAAAAGGATAATACACTGGCGTAAAAATAATCACACCCTCACCTTCTTGTAAATAAGCCTTCACTCCTGTATAAAGTGCCGCAACTACACCACTCGTACAAACAATCCAATCTTTTTCCACTTCAAAATTATGTCTTCTCTTCATCCAAGAAATAACCGCTTCATAATATTTGTCAGTCGCTCCAGTATAACCTAAAATCGCCTCATCAATATATTTTTTCAATCCTTCTCTTATCTCAGGAGCAATCTTTAACTCCATATCCGCCACAGAAAACGGAACAATATCATCTGATAAATTAGGAACTTCTCTGTACATTGCTTCCCATTTAAATGAACCTTGTCCTTTTCTGCTTAAAAGTGTTTCAAAATCGTAATTTTCTGACATTTTTTCACCTTCTATCGTTAATTATTTTTCAATTCTGAATTATTCTGTAATTTTTTTAATTTTGCCAATGCTTCTTGTTCTATTTTACACGTTGGGTAACCTTTCAACGAATCTAATACTTTACCATAATATTCTTTCGCAAGTTCTATATTGTTATTTTCTTCATAATAATTTCCAAGGTTGAAAAATGCTAAAGGATTACCTTTTTCAGCTGATTTGAAGTAGAGTTTTAACGCTTCTCTCTTATTTCCTTCTTCCTCGTAAATATTCGCAAGATTATTCATAGCTGTTGTATGTCCTTTTCTAATTGCTTTTTTATACCATTTTTTAGAATCTTCAATTCTATTCTGTTCAGAAGCAAAAAGACCTAACTCATACATTGCATCAACATGATCTTTTTCTGCGGCTTTTTTTAACCACATGTCAGCTTCTTCTGTATATTTACCAGTTTCTGAATAAACAAATAATGCATAACTAAACATACATTCGTTATCTCCAAATTCAATTCCTTTCAAAATATATTCTTTGTATTTTTCTATATTTCCTTTTTGTCTATTTATTACTGCTAAATTATAATAACATTCCTTTATCCCATATTTTTCAACCAATATTTTTAAATATTTTTCAGCTTTATCAAAATCTCCACTGGTTAGATAGACATTTGCTTGACTGTTATAAACATTTATTAATTTTTCAATAGCACTTTCTTTAAGATGTGGGACTTTTTCTATCACTTCCTGAAAATACTTCTCAGCTTTTTCAAAATTTCCAATTTCATAATAAACATACCCTAAATTATATTTTGCTTCTAAAAATCCTAATTTTTCAGACTCTAAGTACCATTTTTCAGCCATTTTATAATCTTTTTTATGAAAATAAAGATTTCCTAAACTTAAAAGATCTTCTCCTCTTTTAGTTTCATCTTTTTCAATTAATTCTCTAAACTTTTCTATATTTCCAGTTGTTTGATAAAGATTGAATAATTTATCCTTTGAATCAGGACTTCCATTTTCCAAAGCCATTTTATAATATTTTTCAGAATTTTCAAAATCACCTTCAACAAAATATGCATCACCTAAATAATTAGGAGCATATTTATCATCTTTCTTATTTTTTAATATTGTAAAATTTATTTCTTTTACTTTGTCATAATTATCTTGAAACATATAATAATTTGACATGTAGGCTAATACATCATAATCTTCCTTATCATCAAGTTTATTGTACCATTCCAGCATTTTCTCTTCATTATTATTTTTTGCATAAAATATAGCAAGACTTTTCTTTGCTATGTTTTCTCCTTGATTTGCAGCCTTTAAACAATATTTTTCATACATTTCATCATCTTTATCCATATAAAAAGTAGCCAACATTGTTGAAGCAGGAGGAAAATAATCTTCTATTCGTTCAAAATACAATTTTGAAACTTCTGGATAAAGTTCCCTTGTATCCATTCCCAACTTCATCATTTCATTAATTTGCTCTTTTGTTAAATTTTCTCCTGCTTTATCAATATGCTCCTTAGCAATCTTCAAATATTTTTTCTCTTCATTATTTTTATTTCGAAATTTGTCAACTATTTTTCCAAATACACCCAATCAATTCACCATCCTTAAAACAAAGACGGAAACAGCACTAACCTTTTTCAGTCATCCTGTCCCGCCTTAATATTTCAAATTTTTAATTTTTTAGAATAACCCAGAAATAGTACCATTTTCATCAATGTCAATTAACTCCGCCGCTGGCTTTCTAGGTAATCCTGGCATATCGATGATTGTTCCTGCCATTGCTACTAGGAAACCTGCTCCTGCTGATAATCTAACTTCATTAATTGTTATTTTAAATCCTGTTGGTCTTCCTAACAATTTAGGATCATCAGATAATGATTTTTGTGTTTTCGATACACAGATTGGCAATTTGTCATATCCTAATTCTACGTATTTTTTAATATTATTTAATGCTTTAGCTGTAAAGTTTACTCCATCAGCTCCGTAAATTTCTTTTGCAATCTTTTCTACTTTTTCTTGAACAGTTAAATCTAAATCATATAATGGTTTGAATTTAGTTTCAGATTTTTCATTTTCATCAATTGCTGATAAAACTTTTTCAACTAATTCTTTTCCACCTTCTCCACCTTTTTCCCAGATTTCACATAAAGCTACTTCTACACCTAATTCTTTGCAATAATCTCTAATCACTTGAACTTCAGCGTCAGTGTCAGTAATAAATTTATTAATTGCAACAACTACTGGAACATTGTATTTTTGCATACTTTCAATATGTCTTTCAAGATTAACTAATCCTTTTTTCAATGTTTCAATATTTTCAGTTTTCAAATCTTTATCTCCACCGTGATGTTTCAAAGCTCTAACAGTTGCAACGATAACAATTGTATTTGGATCTAAATTTGCTTTTCTTGATTTTATATCTAAAAATTTCTCAGCACCTAAATCTGCTGCAAATCCTGCTTCTGTAATTGCATAATCTGATAATTTTAAAGCCATTTTTGTTGCTAACACTGAATTACATCCATGAGCAATGTTCGCAAAAGGCCCTCCATGAATAAACACAGGTGTATTTTCTAAAGTTTGAACTAAATTAGGTTTTATTGCATCTTTTAGCAATGCAGTAACTGCACCTTCTATTTTCAAATCTTTTACTTTTAAAACCTCACCTTTTCTATTGTAACCAAATACAATCTCTCCAATTCTTTCTTTCAAGTCAGAAATTGAAGTTGCTAAACAGAAAATTGCCATAATTTCAGACGCCACTGTAATTTGGAATGAAGACTGTCTAGGAATCCCATTTAATCTTCCACCTATTCCAATAACAATATCTCTCAATGCTCTATCATTCATATCAACTACACGTTTCCAAGAAATATTATTCACATCAATATTCAATTCATTTCCATGATTCAAATGATTATCAATACAAGCTGAAACTAAGTTATGAGCTGCTGATATCGCATGTAAATCACCAGTAAAATGCAAATTTATATCTTCCATTGGTACAACTTGTGACATTCCCCCTCCAGTTGCTCCACCTTTCATTCCAAAAACTGGTCCTAATGATGGTTCTCTTAACGCTGCTATTGAATTATACCCAAGTTTATTAAATGCTTGTGTCAATCCAACTGTTACTGTCGATTTTCCTTCACCTGGAGGTGTTGGAGTGATTGCTGTCACTAAGATTAATTTCCCATCCTTTTTATCTTTATTTTTTTCTAGTACTTCCAAGCTAACTTTTGCCTTATATTTTCCATATTGTTCATAATCATCCTCTGTAAGTCCTATTTTTTCCGCAATAACATTAATTCTTTCCATTTTCGCCTTTTGAGCTATTTCTATATCTGTCATTTTTTCCTCCTAAAAAAATAAATTTATGATTTAACAATATGAGCTTGTGCATATATTGTTTTTCAACTATATTATACTAAAAAAAGGCTATCCAAGTCCAGTCTTTTTTATCTTATTTCTTAAAATTATTATTTTTTTGTATTCATTTCATTTGTATGACTCAAGATTAATTAAATTTTAATGAAATTATATTAGATTTCTTTCTTTTTAATGATAAAATTATTTACTAAATAAATATAAAAGAATTATCAGATATTTTTGAATTATCTGAAAAAGAAAGGATTTTTTAATTTATGAGAAAAAAAGGATTTTTTACATCTGTCCTTATGTTACTGGCTATGGTTCCAGGAAATTTACATGCAAAAGCGAAAGCAAAAAAAATTACAAAAAATAAAACAAGTTTAGCACATAAAGGAACAAAACATTCTACAAAAAAAAGAACATCTTCAGCAAGTTCTTCAGGTATGTATTCAACAACTAAAAACAACAGATCTCCAATTGTTACAAAAAAAATGAATGAGCTTAGAAAATATCACGAAAAAGTTCTTCATTCAGGAACTCCTGCTCAAAAAAAGAAAGTTTTTGCTCAAAAAAAATTATTGGCATCTTATAATAATTGGAAAGGTACAAAATATGCTTGGGGTGGTGATTCTAAAAGAGGAATTGACTGTTCTGCATTGACACGTAGAGTTTATCGTGAAGTTTATCATAAAGAATTACCTAGAGTTTCTACTCAACAAGTTAAGTTAGGAAGAAAAGTTGCTACAAAAAATTTACAGCCAGGGGATATTTTATTTTTTAAACCAGGAGGAAGAACGAATCATACAACAGTTTACGTTGGAAATTCATTGTTTATTAATGCTTCATCTTCTAAAGGTGTAGTTATGTCTTCTTTGAAAAGTCCTTACTGGAAAAAATATTATAAATATTCTGTTAGAATAAACAAAAATACTTAGAGATTGCCTCTCTAAGTATTTTTTATTCTATATTATTTACACTCTTTTAAATTTAAGTAGTATCATTTTTTTCCCAGAATTATAAATATAATCTAAATTTTCAAATTTATCAAATGTTTCAAAATTGAAATTCGTTCCATAAAGTTTTTCTACATATCCATCGAAAAAGCTTGAATCTATAACTATTCTTAGCTCACGTGTTTTAGGATTGTACTCATATTTTGTATTCTTAAAGTAGTTTAATTTATCTGTAGGTATTGGCAACGCTTCAAATTCACCATTTTTCATTTTAAGAAATTCCGAGAAAACTTTTACTAAACTATTTTCATAAACTTGTATACTTGCATATTCAATACTTTCAATTATTCTAATATCTCTATTGCTTTCATCGTTTTTAGAATATTGATAATACGAAGCAAAATGAAAATAAATAATTATTAGCATAAAGAAAATTATTCCTCTTAATGGTATTGAAATATTGTCTTTTATTCCAATTGATTCTAAAAATACTGCAATTACTGAAGTTACTAAATGCGAAATTATCAAAATCAAAATAATATTACTACTTTTGAAAAAAGTTTCAAGTTTATTCGAGTACATTCTTTTTCTTTTATATTTTATTTCTTCATTTAATGTTTTTCTTATCATTTTCAAATCATAAATATCTACTGGCTCATCACTTTCCACTATATTTTTTCCTATTTGATATTTAAAAATTTGATTTAATTTTTCTTCGTTAACTTTAGATTCTCGTATTACACTCTTTATTTCTTCATCTTCAAATTTGTTTATTTCATGTCTTATTTTTAATCTATAAAACAAATGAATAACAAGTCGTACCAACACTGTTGATACAAGGAAAAACACAATAGAAATCACGGCAACATCTACAACTGATTTTGTAATGTCTACTTCTATGCTTTCTTTTATTATTTCTGCAAAAAGAATACGATAAATCCATTTTGTTATAAAAATACTCACTAATTCCGTTACCAGTATTCCAATAAAAACTATCCAAAAATACAACCCTCTAAAATTTAACCCCATTTTTTTGTCAAATTTATTACTCTCATTTAAAAAATATTTTAAGTCCATCTCATTTCCTTTCCTAAATCTCTAGTTGCTAAAACAATGTTTGCTGATTCGTTGCTGATAATTCAGGTATACATTTATTTTCTTTTAATAATTCTACAACTGTTTTATTTAATTTTGTTCTCTTCATTAAGTCTGCCAATGATAAAAATTCTCCTTTTTCTCTTTCCTCTACCACATTTATTGCAACTGCTTCTCCAAGACCATCCATTGCAATCAATGGCATTCTAATTTTACCATCTTCAATTTTAAATGATTTTGCTTCCGATTTATAAATATCTATTTGCTCTAACTCAATTCCTCTGTAATGCATTTCAATCAAAATCTCATATAAAAATAACTCTTGTTTTTCTTTTGGATTCAAATTACCTTTTTTTTCCATTTCAAGTTTAGCCTTTTTCAAGTCTTCAATAGGTTTAAACATCATTGTCATCTTGAAATCACTAACTTTTCTATTTAAAAATGCTGTATAAAATTCAATTGGATAATGAACTTTGAAATAAGCAATTCTAACTGCCATCATTACGTATGCTACAGCATGTCCTTTTGGGAACATATATTTTATCTTTTCACATGAGTCAATATACCATTGCTGAACGCCGTGTTCTTTCATTTTAGTCGAGTATTCAATCCATTTTTCTCTATTTTTTGTAGGCTGACCTTTTCTGACAAACTCCATTATACTAAATGCTAACGATTTATCCAAACCATCATCAATAAGTTTATTCATAATATCATCCCGAACCGTTATAATTTCACTTAATGTCGCAGTCCCACTTCGCACATAATCTTGAGCATTATTCAACCAAACATCCGTTCCATGTGAAAGTCCTGATATTCTTACTAATTCCGCAAATGTTTTTGGTTTTGTATCAACTAACATTTGTTTTACAAAAGATGTTCCAAACTCAGGTATTCCCGATGTTCCAGTTGGTGAGCCAATATCTTTTGCAGTTACTCCTAAGGCTTCAGTACCACTAAATAAACTCATTACCTCTTTATCATCAAGTGGTATTGTGTATATATCAACACCTGTCAAATCCTGTAATATTCTTAATGTTGTTGGATCATCGTGTCCTAATATATCTAATTTTACCAATTGTTCGTCCATTACGTGATAATCAAAATGTGTTGTTTTTGAAGTAGAAGTCATATCATTTGCAGGTCTTTGTACAGGACAAAAATCGTAAATTGATTTATCGTGTGGAACTACTATCATTCCACCTGGATGCTGTCCAGTAGTTTTTCTAGCACCTTCACAACCTTTTGCAATTCTTGTAATTTCCGCTTTTCTCTTGCTAATTTCTGGCGTTCCTTCTACTTCTTCAAAATATTTCTTCACATAACCAAACGCATTTCGCTCAGCCAAAGTAGAAATTGTTCCCGCCCTAAATACATTATCTGAACCAAACAATTCTTCAGTATACTTATGAATTTTTGATTGATATTCTCCAGAAAAGTTCAAATCAATATCTGGAACTTTATCTCCATTGAATCCCATAAATACTTCAAATGGTATCGCATGACCGTCTTTTATGTATTTTGTACCACATTTTGGACAATCTTTATCAGGATAATCGACTCCACTTCCTTCAACCATCATAAATTCTGTGTGTTTACATTTTGGACAACGATAATGAGGATAAAGTCCATTAACTTCGGTAATTCCCATCAAATATGCAACAATGGAAGATCCAACCGAACCTCTTGAACCAACTAAATATCCGGCTTCAACTGATTTATTCACCAATTTTTGTGCAATCAAATACAATACCGCAAATCCGTTTCCAATAATCGAATTTAATTCTTTTTCAACTCTTTCTTTCAAATGATCTGGAATATCCTCACCATAAAGCTCTTCCAATCTCCTATAAGACATTTCTCTAACCTGATCTTCTGCTCCATCAATCTTCGGAGGATAAAATCCTGTTGGAATCGGTCTTACATGCTCAATCATATCATTAATCTTATTAGTATTCTCAACAACTACTTCATAAGCAATATCTTCTCCCAAATAGTCAAATTCCTTCAACATTTCATCAGTTGTTTTAAAGAAAAGTTTCTTATCATAAGAAAACTGTCTTCTTCCCATTCCACTTCCTAATACTAAAACACTTCTATTAATAGCTTCTCGTTCTTCAAGATAATGACAATCTCCTGTAGCAACCACAATTTTTCCTAACTTTTTACCTAATTCATAAAAGTATTGATTCATCTCTTTAATTACTTCTATATTGTCTATTTCCCCAGTTTCAACTGCATCTACATAATTCGATAATGGATAAATTTCTATATAATCGTAAAATTTAGCTTTTTCCTCAATATCTTCTTTTTCTGTTCCACGAAGATATAATCTCGCCAATTCTCCACTATTTTGAAACACAATAGAAGCTGAACTCGCTAACAATAGGTTTTCTCTCATTTCATTTAATAACGTTTTTGGAATTCTAGGTTTTCTATTTCCAAAAAATTCAATATGAGATTTTGAAACTAATTCATACAATGTTTTTAATCCAGCTTGATTTTTTACTAAAATCATTGTATTTTGAGTATCTGCATTTTGGATATTTGTTTGTAAAGTTGTATTTATTTCTGATAATTTCAATATTTTACGACCAAGTACCATATTTAAAAATTTCTGAAACATTTCAGCAGTTGCCTTTGCGTCATCAACCGCTCTATGGTGATTTTCCAATGAAATTTTAAAGTAATTAGCAACATTTTTCAATCCAAATCTTTTTTGATCTGGCAACAATATTCTAGCCCAATGCAAAGTATCGATAACGCTTGGCGAATAATCTAACCCCAATCCTTTTGCTTTTTGATTCACAAATCCAACATCAAACTTCGCATTATGAGCTACAACAGTCGAATCTCCACAAAATTCTAAAAATTTTGGCAATACAACTTCAACTGTTTCAGCATCTTTTACCATTTCATCTGTGATACTTGTTAATTTTGTAATATTCTCTGGTATCGGAATTTCAGGATTTACAAAAAAAGAAAAATCATCAATTATTTGGTTACCTTTCAGTTTAACTGCACCAATTTCGATTATTTTATCCTTAAAAGGATCCAATCCTGTCGTTTCCAAATCAAACACAACATAAGTCTCTTCTTCAATATTAATATCTTTTGGCTTCGTAATCATTTCTTGCTCATCATCTACAACATAAGCCTCTATTCCAAAGATTATCTTAAAATCTTCAGTCGCTTCCTTATACGCAAATGGATACGAATGAACTACTCCAAAATCAGTAACTGCAACTGCACTATGACCAAATTCTTTTGCCCTTTTTGCTAAATCTTTAGCAGACATAACTCCACTCATTTCACTCATATTTGTATGTGCATGTAACTCAATCCTTTTTTTCTCAGCATTATCCACTCTTTTTACATCATTTGAAGGAATCTTATCCACTCTTTTTGTATTAACTATATACTCTTGCGTAAATCTATCCGCCTCAAAAATACCAATTACTTTTACCCAATCTCCAACTTTTATTTCCAAGTCTTCATCTGGTTTCAAAAAAATTCTACAACTTATTGAGTCACTATAATCTGTAATCAGAAAATCATACATCAAATTTCCATTTTTAGTTTTCTTTATCTCTAATCCAAATATTTTCCCTTCTAATGCCACATCTTCTCCAGCATTCAAATATTCAAGAGCACTAAAAGGACTGGCTTTTCTATCCTCAGTGTTTGATCTATATTTACTTTTATTGTATGAAGTTGTAGATTTTGATTGATTTTGATTTGAAGGCACAGATTTTGGAATATATTTAGCTTCAACTGGTTTCTCAAGATTATTAAAATGTTCCGCCAAATTTTTTCTCAATTCCTCAAAATCTCCAGTCGTCAATTCAACTTTTCTCTCTTCATCATCAAACACTTCCGAAATTTTACTACTCAATTTATTAACAATTAGAGATTTTTTCACTTCTTCTACCATATGCTCAGCTGGTAACTTAATATAAAGTACCTTTTCAATATTATCCACTTCATAATTTGCAAATAAATATCGATATCTCTCACTTTCAAATTTATAATTTTCAATATTAAACTTAACATATCCAATTACATTTTCTCTAATAAGTTCAGGCTTAATATCATATTCCACTCTCAACGTCAATCCATTACCAAAACTTTTATACAAAAGTTTCCTCAAATCCTCAATTTCCCTATCTGCGTTATAATTATTTATCTTCAAATGCAATTCAATTATTTTTTTCTCAGAATACACACTAAGGCTATCTATCTCAAAACTTTTCATACTGTATTTGTCTAAAAAATTATCCGCCGGTTTTATTTTCATGTACCTTGCCATTTTTCCTCCCTTTTTACATTTTTATCCAAAACGTTAAAAAATTTTTCCCACATTTTATTATACAAAACTTTTACTCTTATTACAACATTTTATTTCTAGAAAATTCTTAGCTCAAATAAAATTGACATTTTTCACTTTTTTATCTCTTTTTCGTTAAAAACAAGGGTATGAAGTTCAAAAAATACTTTACTTTGTAAAAAAAAATATGCTATAATTATTCGTAAAAAAATTTATGGAGGATTATTATGGGAAGACATGGTACAATAGCTGGACGTAAAGAAGCACAAGATAAAAAAAGAGCTGCTTCATTCACTAAACTTGTTAGATTAATTACAGTTGCTGCAAGAGGTGGAGAAAATCCAGAATTTAACGTAGCATTAAAACATGCTATTGAAAAAGCAAAAGCGATAAATATGCCTAATGACAACATTAACAGAGCAATAAAAAAAGGAGCGGGAACTGATGGTTCAACAGCTTTTGAAACATTAAACTATGAAGGATATGGACCTGCAGGAGTTGCAATTATCGTTGAAGCTCTTACTGATAACAAAAACAGAACAGCTTCATCTGTAAAAATGGCTTTTGATAGAAATGGTGGAAATCTTGGAGTTTCTGGATCAGTTTCATATATGTTTGGAAGAAAAGGTGAAATTATTATTGAAAAAACTGACGCAATTGACGAAGAAGCATTGATGGAAGTTGCTCTTGAAGCTGGAATGGAAGATATGGAAACTTTAGAAGATAGTTTCTACATCACAACTGAAACTGCAAACTTTGATGCTGTAGCTGATGCGTTAAGAAACGCTGGATACGAATTATTAGAAGCAGATATTCAATATTTACCATCTATCGAAGTAGAATCTTTAGGAGAAGAAGATTTACAAAAATTGAAAAAATTAATTGATACTCTAGAAAATGATGACGATGTACAAAAAGTTCATCACAATTATGCTGGAGAATTATAGGAAAAAAAGAGGTTTTGGGCCTCTTTTTTATTTAACATATATTTATTTCCTCTTTCTTAAATTTCACTTCAAATTCTTTTCCCAAAAATGCAATCCCAATTTTCAAAACTTTCTCAATCCCAGCATTTTTCAAAACAGAACTATATCCTTTCTCATCAATTTGATTCAACGCAACTTCACATTCCTTTTCAAGTTTTTCATAAATTTTATCATTACTTAAATTTTCTGTCCCATTAATAATTTTCAATTCAATAATAATTCCTTCTTTTCC
>ERZ773031.834-NODE-834-length-16170-cov-6.248774_pt1 | contig 16170 bp, 14 predicted proteins | sample MGYA00511666_ERZ773031 | MGnify/ENA primary metagenome ERZ773031 (study PRJEB29015, sample SAMEA2738135) | human oral metagenome | biome: human oral; feature: human-associated habitat; material: saliva | place: China | collected 2250 ...
ATATTTGGCTAGCAAAAGCAGGTACTTCCCAAGAAGCTCCCGCTTCTAAAAGCGGAAGTAGTTCACTATTAAAGTATAGTATACTTATATCAAGAAAGGAGTTGAAAAGGTTGTAATGGCAAAGAAAAATAAAAAAATGCTGGAAATAAAAGAAGTAACAATCACAATCAACTTGTTTATTTTCAGCATTATAATAAAGTTTTCCAAATAGAAAACAGGTTTGGGGGATAGTCACCCTCCACCTACAACCATTATAACATAAAAATATGAGAAAAGAAATAAAAATCGGGAAATCAAAAATAAGTTTTGAAATCAGAAAAACGACCTTAAAAGAAAAAATATCAGCTTTGATTGTAATTTTAATTATCGTACTGCTGATATACATATTTAAAAAATAAAATTTAGAGGAAATAAAAATGATGAAAAAATTAAATTATTGGAATATGAAAGAATATGAGTCAGAATGAAGATAAAAAAGCGTGTGAGGATGCTTGGGATAAAGATATTGAATTGAGAGAGTTGACGAGTATGGAAGAGTTTATAATGAAGTTGATACATACATTGCAGATGTAATGTATCAAGAAAGTTCAGAATGTTAAAAATAACAATTTTAAATTTAAAAAATTGAAAAATAAAGGGCAGACCAAAAATCTTTTTCTTTATTATCAATTTCAATTTTAATTTTTAGAACTCTAAGATCTTGAATTTTCAATTCTTTAAGTTCTGAGATTTTAACTTCTCTTAAATTTTCAATATCAAGTTGATTTTTTACTTCTTCTAATGAAAGTCCATAAATTTCTTTATTTGGAAAAATAATAAAATATTCCTCTTTTTCTTTATACATCTTTTCAATTCTATCTCTATCTCCATATAAATTTAAAATACTTCTAAATGAAAAACTATCCTTTATTAAATTCTCCAATGGCTGAATATGTCCAACCCAATTATCATTAATTTTTTGAATTTCTTTTACAGCTAGAATTCCTTTATCTTTTGTTTGAATTAAAAATATACTATTATAATCATTAATACTTCCTGCATCTCTTACAACAAGTGTATCTTCTCTTAATCTTAAAGTAGTCATTTCATAAATTGAAAAATTACTTAAAAGAAAATATATAAAAAATAGCAAAATTCCTTCTAAAAAAATTATTTTTTTCATTTTTATCATCTCATTTCTTATCATGCAATGGTACCATTTTTATTGGTTCAATCATGTCATAAGGTTGACCCCATTCTATTTCTAATAGCCCCTTATTAAGTCCTGTTCCTCCTCTAATATTCTTCTATTTCTTTTACTCTTTTTAAAACTTTTTCAGTTTTTAAAAAATGGTATTGACAAAATTTTTTCATCAACACCATTTATTTTTTTAATAATCACTTTTTTTGTATCTAGGTGCAACAAATCCTAAAAGACCAATTTGTGCAATATTCCATTCATTAGCTAAGTAGATAGTACAGCTAACTTCATCTCCTACAGAACTTCTTGCAAAAAACTCATATCTTCCTATTTCTTCATTATTTGAAATTCTTTCAATACTTGCTAGATAAGTTTTTGTAAAAAATGAAGAAAATTCATTCCAAATAATATTGACATCATCTACTGATAATTCTATTTTTAATCCATATTTTAGCCCAACTTTACATCTTTTTTTCTTACCTGTCTCATCAGCCTTGCAAGTTTTTGTACTTCCCTTACTAAGAATCCAATCTTTATTATTTAAGCTATCAACTTTACTAGATAAAATTTCTTTAAATTCAGTCATTTTTTCTAAAAAATATTTGCTTGCATTTTCAAAAATATCTAAATTATCCATATCAGTAATTTCCTTTCCAAGTTGATAAAAAGATACCTTATATCTTCATAACATACTCAATAATATTATAAGTATGGTCTGCTATTCTCTTATAGTAATTGATGATATCTAGGTAACCTGTATTCAATCTTGCAGGTATATTCTCAGATCTAGAGAAATGTTCTCTCTTTACTTCTTTATAGTAAGATTTCAACTCTTGATATTTTTTTAAACCTGCTGAATATAGTTCTTTTTCTCCTGTTTTTACTGCTCTACTTATATCATTAAATAGTTCAACAGAAAGAGAATGAAGCTTGAATACCATCTTAGCTCTTGTTTCATCAAGATCAATAGAGTTTTCATAAAGCATATATAGTCTATTTGCTATTCTATTTTGATAGTCACCAATAGTTTCATACTCATCACAAGCTAATAAGTTCATTCTAGTATCTTCAATTAAAGATTTACTCAAAGATTTACTCAACAATGAAAAATTTGAATCATAAATTTCTTTTTCATATAAATCTAGTTTGTCCTCTGCTGCAACTATTTCTTCATTATACTTAGCAATTTTTTCTTTTTCTTTTAATGATTCTTCCAATTTTAAGAATACATCATCTATCATAGTCACCATAGAGCTTACCTCTATTTTTGTTTGATCTATGATTACATTAGGTAAAGTCATTTTCAAAGAGGCAAGCTTAGTTACTCTTTGTTCATCTTCACCTGTATCTTTAACAATGTATAATAATATTTTATCTAGTAGCCCAACAAAAGGTATCAAGATAATTACGTTAGTTATATTAAAAATTGTATGAGCTGCCGCTATTGCTGCTCCCATATGATGTTCAGGATCAACAAAATTATTTAAGAATTTTAAATAGAATCTAAATATAGAAGTTACCCAAAGAACTCCTATTAAATTAATAAGTGTATGGGCAAAGGCTGCTCTCTTTGCATTAGGTTTAGCTCCTAAAGAAGCTAGAAAGGCTGTAACTGTTGTCCCTACATTTTCTCCTAAAACTAAGGCAACTGCTGCTTGATAATCTATAAGCCCTTGAGATGCAAGAGCTATTGTTATACCAATAGTAGCTGCTGAAGATTGGATTAAGGCTGTTATAATTGCTCCTACTGCTGTTACTTTTAGTAGACCAAAGTATGAGTCAACCTTAAACATCTTAAACATTTCAATGAATTCTGGCATATCTTTTAAAGGGCTAAGAGCTTGGCTCATAAGTTGTAATCCAAAAAATATTAATCCAACTCCAATGATTGCACTTAGATTTGTTCTAGCCTTTTCTTTTTTCATAAACATATATAGGATAGCTGCTGCTCCAACTATTGGAAGTCCATACTTACCTATATCTAAAACTAGTAACCAACCTGTGATAGTTGTTCCTATATTCGCCCCTAAAATAACTCCTAATGCTTGTTTTAAAGTTAAAAGCGAAGCATTTACAAAACCAACTGTCATAACTGTACTAACAGATGATGACTGCACTAAAGCTGTTATAACAATTCCAACTAAAATACCTAGTATTCTATTATTAGTTAAAGAAGCTAAAATCTTTTTTAACTTTGGACCTGCTATTTTCTGCATACTTGTTGACATGTGTTCCATACCATACAAAAATAGACCTAAACCACCGATAAGTTGTAATATAATTTTTATATACATGATCCTCCAGTAATTCTTTCTAAAAAATAATTATCTTACACATTCTTTTCTATGCTATATTTTTTTAACAGATAAAGGGGTTTGTATGACATTTTTGCTTCTCTTAATCCTTCATCACCAAAATCATCTTCTCTATTTACCAATTCATAGCCTTGCCATTCTTCTTGTAAATATATCATATTTATTGCTTGATAACTTCCTATATAGTCAATTAAAGCTTTTTCAGTATGAACTAATACCATTTTATCATTCAATGCTTCTCCTAAACTATAGGCAATAATTTGATTATTAACTTTTAAAAAACCACCTTTGATATCTAAGCTATCATAATTTTTTAAAAGTTGCATTATTCCTTCATTTTCATTTTTTAGAATTTCTCCACCAAACTCTGAATGAAGTTTATACCATTTTTCTTGAAAAGCAATTACTTCCCCTATATTATCCTTACTTATACTTTCATAAGTATATTCATAATTTTTTCTAAAATTAGCTACTCTATTTTTTTTCTTAGCATAATGTCTACCTTTTAAAGTTGATAGACTTTCATAAGAATAAATATAGTCCTCATAATCTCTTTTCTCTTGTAAATTAAAATCATTTTTTAATTTTTCATACCAATATTCTGTAAAATAGTGAATAGGTACATTTTCCTCTATGATATTTTTTATTTTCTCTTTCATAGCAGCTATATTTTCAGGAGTATCATTTTTAGGGATAGGCATATAGTAATATGCCTCACCCATATATTCACTTCTGATAGTCAAAACATCATTTTCTATTTCATATTCTGTGTTTTCACCAAAGCTCCATAAGAAAAGATTAGAAAAACTTAAATCACAGATTTCAAACCTATTTTTTGTGTATTCCTCAATAGTGTCTTTGGACTCTATTGTTAATTTTTTCCACATAATTTCTCCTATCTATTTTGCCAACTTATAAATAGCTTCTACATATATTTGAAGAAGTTTATCTATTTTTGAGATCTCTAAATATTCATCTCTTTGGTGCATTCTATCTTCTTGTTCTGGAAGTAAAGCTCCAAAGGCAACAGTGTTATTTGCATATTTAGCGTAAGTTCCTCCACCAATTGCTACTGGTTCTGCATCTTTATCTCCTGTTAAGTCTTTATAGATATCCATTAAAGTTGAAACTAAGAAACTATCTTTTGGTACATATAAAGGTTGAGTATTTGAATGTAATACAAATTCATAACCGAAATCTTCAGTATTTTTCTTAATAGTTTCTATTATTTGTTCATTTTTAATTTTAACAGGGATTCTCATATCTAACCAAATTTCAAGTTCATTGTTTTCTAAATCAATTTTTCCTAAGTTTAAAGTTAATTCTCCTGTTTCTCCATCAGTACATTTAACTCCAAAAGATTCTCCATCAGTTTCCATTTTTACAAATTTATCAAAGAATGTAACTATACTTTTTAATTCTTCATTCTTAACTTCAAAATCTTTTAAAACTTCAAAAAGAGCTGATACTGCATTGTATCCTTTGCTTGGATATGCTCCATGAGCTGGGATTCCTGCTGAAACTACTTTATATGTATTTCCTTCTCTTTCAAATTCAACTTTATTTTTGTTTCTAACTTCTCCAAGCATATCTACAGGAATTTCTCCATTAGCTTTGTTTGGAACAGAGTTAAAAGCATTTCCACCTTTTATTACTACATCTTGTAAAGTGTTGAATTTTTTCTTTATTTTAACTCTTACACTTCCTTTTTCTGCATAAGTTACAGGGAAACTTGAATCTGGTGTGAATCCTATAGTAGGTTGAGGCATTTTTAATTCCCCAAAGTAATATTTTAAACAAGCACTTCCACTTTCTTCGTCTGCTCCTAATATCATTCTAACTTTTCTATTTAGTTTTATTCCTGCATCTGCTATTGCTTTCATAGCAAATAAAGAGATTATAGCAGGTCCTTTGTCATCTAATGTTCCTCTACCAAAGATTTTTCCATCTGCTATTGTTCCTGAGTATGGAGGATATGTCCAGTTATCTCCTTCAGGTACTACGTCAACATGGGCAAGTATTCCTAAAGTTTCGTCTCCTTCTCCCATATCAATATGCATAGCATAGTTATCAAATTTTTCAGCTTTAAAACCAAGTTTTTTAGCTAAATCCATAAAATGATCTAAAGCCTTTGCTGGTCCTTCACCAAAAGGCATTCCAGGTAACGGAGCTTCCTTAACACTTCTTACTCTTATCGCATTTTGAATTTCTTTTACTACCTCATCTTTGTATCCTAATACTTTTTCTTTTAAATCCATTATAAACCCTCCTATTTTATTTTTTATTTTTTATTTTTCACTCGCTGCTTCTTGTATTCCTCTATATTTTCCATATAGATATCTCACATATTCATACTCAAAAGGTGAATTTGTTTGATAATAATGGAAGTCGATATTTTTTCTCATGTCAATTCCTCTTAAAGCAGTTATAGGAGCACTTGATGTGCTAAATAACTCCATCTTATTATATATATCTGTTTGTCCCGCTATAGCTGAGTCAACTCCTGTCCCAAAAGCATCTCTTAAATATGTTGGTCCCAATAAAGGTAAAACTAAATATGGTCCTCTTCCTACTCCATAGTGAGCTAGAGTCAATCCAAAATCTTCATAAGGTTTTGGCATTCCCATTTTAGAAGCTACATCAAAAAGTCCCCCAAGCCCTAATACAGTATTCATAGTAAATCTTCCTAAGGCTCTCATTGATTTTCTTCCCTTTAATTGAAAAGCTGAGTTTGCCATAGTATTTAAAACTTTTGCATTTTTGAAAAAATTACTTACTCTATTTTCAACAAAATCTGGAGTTATAAATTTATAAGTATTTACTATAGGTGTTATTAACAATCTTTCTATTTGATAGTTAAAATAGTACATTCTTTTATTGAATGGCTCCCAAGGATCGTACTCATCTGCCATAAAATTCTTTTCCTCAGAAACTACTGCTACATTACTAGTTTCTGTATTAGCTGTGTTAATGTTAACATCATTAGTATTAGCACAAGAAACTAAACTAAGGCTTAAAATACTCAATAACAACAATTTTTTAATCTTCATATTTTAAAACCCCCTTATTTACAAAATTTAGCATAACATCTACATTTTCTTTGTAGAACATATTTCCACAGTGTCCACCTCTTGGGTAGATAACTAATCTATCTTTGAATACATCTTTTAAAAAGGCTATATCTTTTTGACTTAAAATTAACTCATCTGCATTTGTTACAGCAGCTATTTTAGGAGATGTTCTAAGATAATCTTCAATAAGTCTTAGACTTGAAGCCTTCTTTAAATCATCTATACTTGATGCTTTATTTTGCTTTTGATAATATGGTAAACCAACTTTATCAACATAGTCTTCAAAACTTGCAAAATTTACTGCCTTTAGATAAGGTTTCATATTAGTAAACTTAGTTAATTTTGCTGTAGGCTTTGTATAAACTCCACTTTTTGTTAAGATATCTGAAAGGAAGTTTAAATCATTTGATGTCAATCTAAAAGCCAGTCCTATATAGGCTTTCTTTTCTTCATCAGATAAAAAATCTCCCTTAACTATATTGTAAATAGTATCTGCTCCTATATTTGCATATTCATTTGTCAATCCACCTTTAAGTCTTGCTAAAGTTGTATTTAATAGTTTTTCAATATTTTCGGTTTTACCACCTGTATAATCATCTAAATATTTATCTAATTTTACAGCTGAGTCATATAATTCTACAGGAGGGTTTACCATAAATACTCTTTTAAAGTTAAAAGCTTTCTCAGTTTCATCGATATATGATAAAACTGCCGCATTAGTTCCCCCTAGACTATAACCCATAATATAGAAATCTGTAACTTCTACTTGATCTTTGATTTTATCATAAGCAAGCTTCATAGCCTTATAAATATCCTTATTATCTTCCATCAGTAAGCCTGGTACAGTATTAGAAGATGCTGAAATCATAAATTGTTGACTCATTTGTGAGCTAATAGCAATAGTATGATATCCTGCTGTATGAAATATTCTTTGCATGAACTTTACTCTAGTTGCACTATAATCTGATCCTGTTCCTGCTAGAACAAAAATTAAAGGAGCTTTCTTTTTTGGTTGTTTACTAAAAGAAAACTTGAATTTTTTTGCATACCAAAATGCATCAGGTATATCTTTTGGATCCTTAATTTGTATTTCATAGACTTTTAATGGTATCTCTTCCATAATTCCTTCTGTCATCATTGTTGAACTTCCTATAATTGTTGCCGAATAAGGATCTTCTATCGGAAAATTATATGAAAATGCAGTCAATGATAATAGTAAAAATAACACTACTTTACTTAATAATTTTTTCAAAACTACCTCCTTTAAAATAACGAAATTTGATTTGTTTCACTCAAACTTGAAATTGCTCCAATACTTTTTAACTTATCTGCCACTGTCTGTGACATCTTTGTTCTTCTTTTTAAATCTTCAACTGAAATAAATTTTGCTTCTTCTCTTTCTTTAAGAATATTTTCAATTACTGCACCACCAAGTCCACTTATTCCAATTAAAGGTATTCTAATTTTGCCATCTTCTATTTTAAATTTTCTACCTTCAGATAAATAAATATCTACAGGTAAAAGTTCTATACCTCTTGCTTCTAATTCTACCACAATTTCACATATAGCTTGTTCATTCTTTTTCTTAGGATCTAATTTAGGTTCTTTAGATAGCTCTTCTAATTTTTGTTTTGCAAGAACTCCCTTACTCATAACTTCCATATCAAAGTCATCTGCTTTTCTCGATAAGAAAGCTGCATAGAATGCAAGTGGCTTATGAACTTTAAAGTATGCTATTCTCATTGCCATCATAACATAGGCAACAGCATGCCCTTTTGGGAACATATATTCTATTCTTCTGCAAGATTCTATATACCAATCAGGAACATTTTTTTCTTTCATCATATTAGAATACTTTTCCCAATTTTCAGGTTCTTTTTTAGGTTTACCCTTTCTTACAAACTCCATTATCTTAAAGGCATCACTATTATCTAAACCTTGATCTATTAAATAGTTCATAATGTCATCTCTCACTGTTATTATTTGTGAAAGAGTTGCTTGTCCATTTCTTACAAACTCTTGGGCGTTATTAAGCCAAACGTTTGTACCATGTGAAAGTCCTGATATTCTTACAAGCTCTGCAAAAGTTGTAGGCCTTGTATCTATAAGCATTTGTCTAACAAAACCTGTACCAAACTCAGGTATTCCATAGGTTCCTATTTCTGTTCCTATTTCTTCAGGATCTACTCCTAGTGATTCAGTTGATGAGAATATTTTTAAAGTATCCTTATCAGCAAGTGGAATATCTTTAATTTCCATATTAGTATATTCTTGTAAAAGCTTTATAGTTGTAGGGTCGTCATGCCCTAGTATATCAAGTTTTACTAACTGTTCGTCCATTACGTGATAATCATAATGGGTTGTTGTAGATTCACTTGTTTCATCATTAGCAGGTCTTTGTACAGGACAGAATTCATAGATAGAATTTCCTTGAGGAACTATTACCATTCCTCCTGGGTGTTGACCTGTAGTTTTCTTTGCACCTTGGCAAAGTCTACCCAATCTAATTATTTCTGCTCTTACTGCATTCAGATTATTATCTTCAAAATATTTTCTTACATAGGCTTCAGCATTCTTTTCTGCCAATGTTGATATAGTTCCTGCCTTAAATACGTTCTCTTTACCAAAGAGTTCTTCACAGTATCTATGAATTTCAGATTGATATTCTCCTGAGAAGTTTAAGTCTATATCAGGAACTTTATCCCCTTTAAATCCCATAAATACTTCAAACGGTATTGAGTATCCATCTTTTCTAAGTGGAGCACCACAGTTAGGACATATTTTATCAGGTAAATCTATACCTACTCCTTCTTTTTCAATAAACTCTGAATGTTTACACTCAGGATTATCACAAATATAGTGAGGATATAGAGCATTAACTTCTGTTATTCCCATCATAAAAGCTACAAGTGAAGAACCTACTGAACCTCTTGATCCAACTAGATAACCATTATCCAAAGATTTCTTAACTAATTTTTGAGCTGATAGATACAGAACTGAGAAACCATTGTTTATGATGGCATTTAATTCTCTTTCTAATCTTTTTGAAACAATATCTGGCAAAGGATCACCATATATTCTATATGCCTTTTCATAAGTCATAGTTCTAACTATTTCTTCTGCATTATCCATTTTTGGTGGATAAAATCCTTCTGGTATAGGTTTTATACCTTCTTCTACCATATCAGCTATTTTATTTGTGTTAGTTATAATAACTTCTTTGGCTTCTTGTTCACCTAAATAACTAAATTCTTTTAGCATTTCATCTGTTGTTCTAAAGTAAAAGCCATTATTTACTCTATATTGTCTTGGATTATATACAGTTCCACTACCATATAATAAAATTGATCTTATTATATCTTCATTTTCATCTAGATAATGAACATTTGAGCTTGCTGTTACTAGAATTCCAAGTCTTTTGCCTAAGTCATAAAAATATTTATTCATTTTTTCAACATCTTCATAAGAAGCTAATGAACCTGTTCCTTCTTTTTCTATAAGCTCATTGTAAGTTGATTTAGGTAATAACTCTATATAGTCATAAAATTTTGCTGTTTCTTCTAGTTTTTCTAAGTCATGTCTTAAATATAATTCTACAAGCTCTCCTGAATTCATAAAATGTGCACTCAAAGAACTTCCGACTATAAGTCCTTCTCTATTTTCTTTTAATACTGACTTAGGAATTCTTGCTTTTTTGTTTCCGAAGTACTTTATATGTCCTTCAGAAACTAATTTGTACATATTTTTTAAGCCTTCTTGAGTCTTAACTTGCACCATAATATTTTTTAAAGATTGCTTTTTAACATTAACTTCAAAACCTTTATTTATATCTTTAAGATATTCTACACCTTTTTCTTTATATTTTTCTAAGAATATAATAAACATATTTGCTGTTGCTTGCGAGTCGTCAACTGCTCTATGGTGTTTTTCAAGAGCAAGTCCTAAAGCCTTATTCAAGTCTCCTAGACCATATTTTTTGAAATCTGGGAACAAGTCTCTTGCCATTTGTAAGGTATCAATGACAGAAGATTCCAAATCTATATTCAAATATTCTTTAATATCTCTTTTTATAAATCCCATATCAAAAGGTGCATTATGAGCAACTAAAACTGCATCTCCAATAAATTCTACAAATTTTCCTATCACTTCATCTATTTTAGGTTGATTTGCAACTTGTTCATTTGTAATACTAGTGATTTCAGTAATATGATACGGAATAGATATTCCTGGATTAATAAGTTGCGAGTATCTATCAATTATTCTTCCAGCTTTTATTTTTACAGCACCTATTTCTATTATTTTATTAGTATGAGAGTTTAATCCTGTAGTTTCTATATCAAATACTACGAATTCTTCTTCATCTATTTTTTTATCTTTAGGATTTGTAATCATAAGTGCTTCATCATCTATCATATACATTTCACAACCAAAGATAACTTTCATTTTATCATCATCTTTTGAAAGCTTCTTAGCTGTCTTATAAGCTGCTGGATAAGAGTGGACAACAGAATAATCTGTGATAGTTATAGCCTTATGTCCATATTCTTTGGCTCTTTTTATAAGATCTTCAACATCAGTTACTCCTACCATTTCACTCATTTTTGTATGTGTGTGTAGTTCAACCATTTTTTCTTCAGCTGTGTCTTCTTTTTTAATAACTTCTTTTTCAATGATATTTACTGTATTTATCATTAAAGTTTTTTCATTTCCAGCATAAGTATCCATTTGAACTTTTCCACTAAGTTTTAAAATCTTTCCTTCTGAAATATCTAGGTTATCATTTTCATCTAGGAATATTTTAGAAGTGAGAGAACTTTCTCCGTCTGTTATTCTTATAGTTTTTAAAGTTTTTCCACTTTTTAATACCATGTTTTCAATAGAGAATATTTCTCCTTGAACTATACAAGGTTCTCCATCATATAGGTCATAAAAATCTTTTATAGATATAACATCACCTTTTATATCTTTAGTTTTTGAACCTCTTTTAAAATCATTTTTAGCTTTATACACTTGAGTTTCTGTCACAAAATTTTCTTTTATAATCTTTTCTCTTTCAGAACTTATAATATTTTGTTGTTTTTCTATATCAGCTTTTATTTTTTCTTCAACATTTGAAAACTCTTTTGAAAAATCTCCTACAGAAAACATAATTTTATAGTCTTTTAAACCATATTCTGCTAAAATACTTTCTATTTTTGAAGAAATCTTTACTTCTTCTAACATAAACTTTATATGTTCATCATTAAGTTCTATAATTATATAATTATTTTTAATATATACCTTATAAAAACACAAAAAGGACTTAGAGGTTGTATTCTTAGATTTCAACCTTTCTATAGCCCTAATTGCAATTGTTTTTATTTCTTCATCTTCTAATTTTAATTCTTTGTTTTCTGTTACAAACTCAATCTCTATTTCTCTACCAAATTTTGAAAGAACATCTTTATATATAGTGTCGATGTCATCTATACAACCCATACAAGATACTGAACAATTGAAAGTTATCCTCTTAGTCCTTGTGTTTAAGAGGATATTTTTAATCTCTATACTTTTTACACCTAATTTTTCAAAAACTTCCATATTAGGTTCTATCATAATTTGCCTATTATTCATATCTATTCTCCAAAGCTCATATTATAAATTAGTTTATCTCTCTCCAAATAATCTATCTAAAATTATTGCAACAGCTGCTCTAACTGACAAGTGATTATATTTTGAATTAGCTCTAATTGGTTCTAATATATGATCAGACATAGCCATAACTTCATCAGTTAAGCCCCAACCTGTTCCAAACAGTAAAAGGTAAGGTTTATCATCTTCAAATATTTGTTTAGATAAATTTTCATAACTTATGCTATTATCAAATATTCTAGCTGATGTTGTTATAATTAAAGGCTTTTGTCCTTCAATTCTTTCAATTTCTTCCACAACTGCTTCTATACTTTCTGCAACATCTGTCACTCTGAAAGCTTGTTCTCTGTCTTTATTGTATTGACCACCTGTACCATCTTGCCAATATCCTATTATTCTTTCTGTCAATTTTTTTTGTGCATCAACAGGAACAACCAATCTATATCCTTTTATTTCATAAGTTCCACAAGATCTTGATATATCATGGATATCAAAATTTGTTACAGAAGTACAAACAATATCTTTATTTCTATTGTAAACTGGATAGTGAACTAAACTTAAATAAACTTTATTTCTCATTGTATACTTTACACTTCCTCTTTTTTTATCTCTTCTTTAATTTCATCTAATAGTTTTTTTTCTAACTTAGTTAATTCTCTTTTTTCAATCAGATCTTTTCTTCTTAAATAAGTTCTTTTTAAACTTTCTTTTAATCTCCACTCATCTATTTTTTTATGATTTCCTGATATCAGTACATCAGGTACTCTTAAACCTTTATATTCAGCTGGTCTTGTGTAATGTGGATAATCTAAAAGTCCATTATAGAAAGAATCATTTTCATAAGAATCCTTTTTTATTACATCAGGTAAAAGCCTTATAATAGTATCAGAAATAACCATAGCTGGAAGTTCTCCACCTGTTAATACAAAGTCACCTATGGATAATTCCATATCTACCTTATTTTCAACTACTCTTTCATCTATACCTTCATAATGCCCTGCTATTATAGTCAATTCTTCTTCTTTAGCAAGTTCTTTTGCTATCTCCTGATTAAAAGTTTTTCCTTGTGGAGATGTATAGATAACTTTTCCTGAAAGATTTTCTAGTGCTAAAAATAGTGGCTCTGGCTTCATAACCATTCCGTTTCCACCACCAAAAGGCATGTCATCAGCTTGTTTATGTTTGTCAAAACAATAGTCTCTAATATCAATAATATTTACTTCCACTGCTCCAAATTTTATTGCCCTTGAAATGATACTCTCACCCACAAAGCCTTCAAACATCTTTGGAAATAATGTTAAAATATTTATTTTCATTTCTTTACCTTAGGTTCTTTCATACCTTCTATGGTATCAACTAACATTTTTTTGTTTTCAAAATCAATATTTTTAATAAATACATCTACATCAGGTATCATAGTTTCAAAGTCTTCACTTTCTATAACATAAATATCATGTGCTGCTGTATCCATAATTTCAGTTATTTCTCCTAGATACTCATCACCCTTTACATCATAGACTTTAAAACCTAGCATATCACTTACTAAATGCTCATCTTCTCCAATTCCAACTATATCTCTTCTAACCTTTATAGCTGCATTTCTAATTTCAATAGTATCTTGTTTGTTTTTTATCTCTTCAAAAGTAAAAATCCATTTATTTGCAACAAGAGGTGCTATCTTTTTTACAGTCAATAGTTTTTGTTGCTTATCTTCCAATTCCAAAATAACTTTATTTCCAACTAACATTTCTATATTTTGTAAATCAGAAATTACTTTGACTTCTCCTTTTAAATGATGAGAACCTAAAACTTTTCCCGCAACAATCATACTGACTCCTAATCTAAAAATTCAACACTTACATTAAGTTTATCTTTTACTCCAGCTGCCTGCATAACTCCTCTGATTGCATTAGCTGTAAGTCCATTTTTTCCTATTATTTTACCCATTTCTCCCTTTGCAACACTAACTTTGAATGTTACATCTGAATCTAAAACTTCATAAGTTATATTTACTTTATCTTCTGTTTCCACTAATTGTTTAATAATAAAATTTAATAAACTTTCTAAATTTTCCATTTTTCCTCCGTTATAGTGTACCCTTCCAAGCACCCTCTTCAATAATTTTCAAATCTACCCATCTATTTCCTAAATCAATTAATACTTCTCTCATCATGTCTTTATAATCATCTGTTGAAATAACACTTATGATACCATTAGTTGAATCAAGAGTTCTCACAACTCCTGCTCCTTCATAGGCTTCCACTATTTTATTGATAAAGTCTATATCTTCTTTTTTACTTTGTATTATAAATTCATAACTTTTTTTCATCAACATTTAACCTCATCTACCTTCAAAAATATCTATAAGTTCAATAAATTTATCTATTGATATATTTTCTGCTCTTTCATTTTCAGATATTTCAACTTGATTTAATATTTCTTTTATCTTATCCTTTGAATATCCTAATGTTGCTAGATTATTTACGATATTTTTTCTTTTATTTGAAAAAGCTGCCTTTATATATTTAAAGAATAAATCTTCTGAAATCTTGTTTTTGTATCTATCATCTTTATAGAACTTTATTGAGATAAAGGCTGAATCAACATTTGGAACAGGATTAAAAAATTCTCTTGGAATAGTGAACAGATAGTCTGCTTCTCCATAGTATTCAACTGCAAGAGTTAAGATAGATCTTTCTTTTCCTGCCTTTGCACAAATTCTTTCTCCAACTTCCTTTTGAACCATAATATATGCTTCATCTATTAGTTCTTTATTCTCTATAAGTTTATTGATAATAGGTGATGTTATGTAATAAGGTATATTTGCAACAACCTTAGTACCTTTATTTAGATATTTAGTCAAGTCTACTTCCAAAACATCTCCCATTACAAGAGTATAGTTCTCTTTTGAAGAAAACTTTTTTCTAAGACCTGCTTCTAAGTCCTTATCTATCTCAACACAAGTTAATTTTTTAGCTCTTTCAACTAATAAGTTTGTCAAAGCCCCTTGCCCTGGTCCTATTTCTAAAATCTCGTCATTTTCATCAATATTAGAAACTTCTATTATTTTATTTAAGATTTCATCTTTATTATTTAAAAAGTTTTGACCATACTTCTTTTTATGTTTAAAGTCCATTTCTGGCTCCTATTCAAAAACTACAACAGCTATATATGGTAAATTTCTATACTTTTGATCATAGTCAAGTCCATAACCGATTACAAATTTATCTGGAACATCAAAACCTACATAATCAATGTCTATGTTTACCTTTCTTCTTTCTGGTTTACTTAATAAAGTACAAGTTTTAAGAGTTTTTACTCCTTTTGAATCTTTAAAATATTTTATAACATGCTCTAAAGTTAAACCTGTATCTATTATGTCTTCAACGATTAAAACATGTTTCCCTCTTAAATCTAAATCAGTATCTTTTAAAATTTTAACATCTCCACTACTTACAGTTTCACTTCCATAGCTAGATACAGACATAAAGTCTATTACAACTGGTGTATTTATTTCCTTTACTAAATCACTTAAAAAAACTACTGATCCTTTCAATAGTCCCACACAGTAAACTTCTTCTCCAGCATAATCTTTTTCTATTTGCTTAGCCAATTCCTTAATTCTATTTTCAACAGTCTTTCTATCAATCAAATTTTCAATTCTATAGTTCACTGAAAATCCTCCCCTAAATAATTTATACTTTAATAATAGATTTTACCATTTTAACGAAATTTTATCAAGATATAGAAGTTCACTTTTAAAAAGTCTTTGGAAAAAATATTATTTTTGTTCTATGTATATTTTTCGTATATAATTTTAGTTTCAAATAAAAGATCACATAATTCTGTATCAATTAAATAACTGTCAATTAAAGGATAAGTATAATCAGGCATATATTCATTTTTATCTAATACCTCCATCATTATCTTTATTTCTTCTTTTGCTATCTTTAAAATCCCTCTTGGAACCCCA
>ERZ773031.837-NODE-837-length-16138-cov-5.774545_pt1 | contig 16138 bp, 15 predicted proteins | sample MGYA00511666_ERZ773031 | MGnify/ENA primary metagenome ERZ773031 (study PRJEB29015, sample SAMEA2738135) | human oral metagenome | biome: human oral; feature: human-associated habitat; material: saliva | place: China | collected 2250 ...
CTTGATTTTTTATCGTTAAGAAATTTACTCAGTAACGAACTATTTTTTACTTTTTGTTAATTTGCAACAGCCCCTATTTTTATTTAAATTCTTTTTTAACTTCTGCTATCCAATTCTCAATTCTTTTTGGAGTTAGGTTAGCTTGATTTTCTTCATCAAGAGCTAGTCCTATAAATTTACCATCTTCTATAATACTTGTTTCTTCATAGTGGTAACCGTCAGTACTTGTAAATCCAACTACTTTAGCTCCTTTTTTTACAATAACATCATATAGATGTCTTATTCCACCACAGAAAGATTCTCCAAATGCAAATTGATTTCCAAGTCCAACTAATCCAACAACTTTACCTGTAAAGTCAATTTCTTCTAATTTTTTCAAATTATTCATCCAAGCTGCATGAGCTTCACCAACTTGGTAAGTTGGTGTAACAAAAATAAGATTTTCATAATTTTCTATTTCTTTAACTGCACTTTTAATATTAAAAGTTTTAAAATCATCATGCTTTAAGAAAAATTCAAGTTCATCAACAACACCTACAGTTGTTTTTGTAAGAGTTGCATAAAAAATTCCAATAGTTTTCATAAAATTTCCTCCATTATAATTCACATATATCTTTTATTACTGCACTTGCTAATAACATACCTGCAACAGGTGGTACAAATGAAATACTTCCAACATTTTTAAATTTTTCTCTTCCACCATCTAAGTTAAGTGGTTTTCTTGGGACTTCATCCGAATACACAACCTTTAGTTTATTAATTCTTCTATTTTTAAGCTCTTTTCTAATAACTTTTGCAAGAGGGCAAACAGAAGTCTTTTTAATGTCTGCCACTTGAAATCTTGAAGGATCTAATTTATTACCAGTTCCCATACAAGATATTATAGGAGTTTTAGACTTAGTAGCAAATTCTATTAAATCTAATTTAGCTGTCACTAAATCAATAGCATCAACTATATAATCATATTTTTTATCTTTAAAAAATAAATCTGTATTTTCTTTTAAAAATTTTTCATGATATACAGTTAAATTTATTTCAGGATTAATTGCTAAAATTCTTTCTTTAGCAACTTCAACCTTAGGTCTACCTATAGTAGATTGAGTTGTAATAATTTGTCTATTTAAATTAGTTTTATCCACTATATCGAAATCAACTATAGATAAATTACCAATACCTGCTCTAACCAATGACTCAACAGCAGCTCCTCCAACTCCTCCAAGTCCAAAAACAATTATATTAGAGTTTTTAAGTTTCTCTAAATTATTTGAACCAATTAATAGTTCTGTTCTTTGTAAAAACATATGTTCTCCTTAATTATTTACTAACTTACTAAATAATAACATAAAAATAAAAAAATGTAAACTACTAAGAAAAGTAAATTTCAATAAATAAAAAAAAGAGGTTATTGCAAATTCACAAAAAGCAAAAAATAGTTCATTACTGAGTAAATTTCTTAACGATAAAAAAATCAAGAATTCGCTGCAAATCAGGAAACTCACTTCGTTCAGACACTCCTGCATTTGCTCGGCTCATTCTATTTGATTTTTTATCTAAAATTTCCATTCGTAATTCGTTTATTTTTTACTTTCAATTTTATAGTTTTTGTAATAGCCTATTTTTATTTCACTGCTGTTTCAAGAGCAAGTTCAATCATTTCATTGAATGTTTTTTCTCTTTCTTCAGAGCTTGTTATTTCAGGACTAACCAAAGAATCTGAAATAGTTAAGATTGAAAGTGCTTTTGCCTTATATTTACTTGCTAAAGTATATAGTGCTGCTGTTTCCATTTCAACAGCAAGAACTCCAAACGCAGCCCATTTTTTGAAGTAAGTTGGATCATCATTATAGAATTCATCACTTGTCAAAATATTTCCAGCCTTTATTTTTATATTTTTTTCTTCAGCCGTTTTTAAAACTTTTGATAATAAATCGAAATTTACTGTAGGAGCAAAAGAAGCCCCCTTAAATCTTCTATTATTTATATTTGAGTCTGTTGAAGTAGATAGTGCTACAACTATATCACGAATTTTAACATCTTCTTGATAAGAACCTGCTGAACCAACTCTTATTAGTGTTTTAACTCCATAATCTTTCATAAGTTCAGTTATGTAAATAGACATAGAAGGTATACCCATACCTGTCCCTTGAACAGAAATTCTTTTTCCCTTATAAGTTCCTGTAAATCCTAACATTCCTCTAATATCTGTATAGCAAACTGCATTTTCTAAAAAGTTTTCTGCTATCCATTTTGCTCTTTTAGGATCACCTGGCAATAATACAGTATCTGCAATTTCTCCATTTTTTGCTGCTATATGTACACTCATTATTTACCCCCTAAGTATCTATCTATACCATTCACTAGCCCTTTAACTATTTTATCTTGATAATCTTTTTCAGATAATTTCTTATCTTCCTCAGCATTAGACATAAATCCTAGTTCTATTAAAGTATTAGGTACAGTAGCCCAGTTTGTTCCTGTTAAGTCATCTCTATATATAAGACCTCTATTTTTAGCTCCTGTTGCCTTTACATATTCTTCTAACAGTATTTTTGAAAATTTCTCACTTTCTTTTTGAACTTTTGTTGTATATTTATTTTTAGGTGATGAAGTTAAAACACTTGCTCCAGCAGCATTTTTATTTTCACTACCATCGGCATGCAATCTTATATAGACATCTGCTTTGTTGTCATTAGCAAATATAGCTCTTTCTTTGTTACTTATATCCACATCATTTTTTGTTCTAGTCATTATAACTTTATAACCTTTGCTTTCTAAGCTAGTTTTCAATTTTAAAGCTATTTCCAACATAAGCTCAGATTCATATTTCTTTGTAACAACTCCCCTAGTTCCTGTTGTAACCTTTGCTTTTTTCTTATCACTATTAGGTGCAATTTCTTCAAGAGCAGGATTTCCTTTTGTTTGATGTCCAGGGTCTAGGCACACAACATATTTTTCTTTTGATAAAACTGTTACAGAGAAAAATATAAATAAAATTAATAAAATTCTTTTCATAATATCTCCTTACAAAAAAGAAGTCTATTAAAATTAGACTTCTTATTTAATATCAATTATTTTCTGATTATTTCTTCTTCAGTTTCATAGTCACGAACACTTTCTCTATCAGTTTCATTTAAAAAGCTTTTACTAACAGGGACTGAACAGAAAATTCTATTACCTACATTAACAATATCTGCCTTAGTAATAAAAATTGCTCCAGCAACATAGTCTAAAACTCTTCTTGAGTCTTTATCATCTAGTTGACTTAAATTCATATTAACTATTTTATCTTCCTTTATATATTTCGCACAAACTACGCAATCTTCAAATTTAGAAGGCTTTAGAAAAACTATATCTACATTACTATTATCTGCCATATGATTACACTCTCCTTGTTATTATTTATTCCTTTTTATATAGGATACTATTTTTATGAAATAATTTCAACCTTTTATTTTTATTTTTTCATTTTTTTAGAATTTTTTGTTTTTATTTTGACAAACTTAAAAACATAATAAAAAATATCTTGACTTTTTAAATAATATATTATAAAAGTATTTAGAATGAAAATTTTGTAGGAGGACAGTGTTATGTTACATTATTTACAAGTTGGGGGACCAATACTATGGGTATTAACTATTATTTCCGTAGCTGCTTTTGCTGTTATATTGGAAAGAATAGCATTTTTTTCTAGGAATGAGAAGGCTGTAGGAAATACTTTTAAAGAGGAAATTCTTTCTTTAGTAGCCAATAAAAAAATTGATGAAGCTAGAAATCTTTGTGCTTCTAAAAAAAGTTGTGTGGCTTCTGCTGTAAAGAAATTTTTAGAAAAAGCTGAAAAAGGAATGGAAGTTCAAGATTATGAATTTATTTTAAAAGAAATCACTATTCAAGAAACTTCTCCTTATGAAAGCAGATTAAATCTTCTGTCAAGTATTATCAGTATTTCACCTATGTTAGGTCTACTAGGAACAGTTACAGGTATGATTAAAGCCTTTACAAACATTTCTAAGTATGGTGCAGGAGATGCTGCTATAGTTGCTGATGGTATCGCTGAAGCTCTTTTAACAACTGCTGCAGGACTTATGATAGCTATTCCAGTTATCGTTGTCTATAACTATTTAAATAGAAGATTAGAAAAGATGGAAAATGAAATAGACGATATCGTCACAAACATAATAAATATATTTAGGAGATAAAAATGAGCAAATACAAAAAAAGTAGAGAATCGGCTAAATTAGATTTGACTCCTCTTATAGATGTTGTATTTCTTTTAATTATATTCTTCATGGTAACAACAACATTTAATAACTTTGGTTCAGTACAAATAGATTTACCTAGCTCTACTATACAACAAACTGACAAAACTAAAAGTATTGAAATTATAATAGATAAAGATGGAAATTATCATATCTCTGAAGATGGAAAAATCACTCAAATTCAATTTTCAGAAATAGATTCTTACTTAAAAACTGCTAAAGAAGCTACTGTTTCAGCAGATAAAAATTTAAAATATCAAGTAATTATGGACGTTATAACTAAGATAAAAGAAAATGGTGTGGATAATTTAGGATTAAGTTTCTATGAATAGGGGGTACTATGAAAAAATATATTCTTATATCCCTTATAGTGCATTTAACTATATTATTTCTTTTTGCTACCATTAAAACTGAAGAAGTAGAAAAAGAAAAATTAGTTAAAAATGAAGTTGTTCCCATTGCTTTTGTTGCAAAACAAACTTCTAATAATCCTGGTGCTAAAACTCTTGATACTCAAGAAAGAGAAAAACCTAAAGAAGAAAAGCCTAAGAGTGAGCCTAAAATTGAGAAAAAAGTAGAAGAAAAGAAAGTTGAGGAGAAAAAGCCTGTTGAAAAACCTATTGAAAAGAAGGCTGAAAAAACAGAAGAAAAGAAAATTGAAAGCAATATTTCTAGTAAAGAAGATACAAGTCATTCTGATAATTCTTCTAAGAGTAGTTCAGAAAACTCTAGTACAAATTCTTCTGATAAGTCAAGTAATCATAGCAGTGATGGTGGCTCTCCTAATGGAAACTCTTCAGGTGAAGACTTAGGTTCAAACTTCATTGTAGATGGAGATGGAACTAATATAGCTCTTACTTCTGAAGGAATAAACTATCAAATAATCAATGAGGTAGAACCTGATTATCCTTCTCAAGCTGAATCTATAGGATATTCAAAGAAGGTACAAGTAACTGTAAAATTCTTAGTAGGATTAAAGGGTAATGTTGAAAAGGCTGAAATAATAAAATCTCATAAAGATTTAGGCTTTGATGCAGAAGTTATGAAAGCTATTAAGAAATGGAGATTTAAACCTATATTCCATAAGGGAAAAAATATAAAGGTTTATTTTACAAAAACATTTGTATTTGAACCACAATAATAAAAAAAGCTATTGCAAAATAAATAGTTGAGTCCCAAAAGAAAAAAGATGCTAAAAAACAATTTTTTGTAGTTTAGCATCTTTTTTAATTTAAAAAGTATATTACATAAATTTTTTAGAAATTTTCTTCAAAATTTAATATAATATACTTATGATAAAACCAATTAATAATAACAAATTTTTTCACTTTTTTCAAGATAAACTTTTTTACATTAATAAAGATATTGATAAAAATGATCCTGTTAGGCTACTTAGCGCCATTCTGGAGGAAATGGATTTTTCTAATTTAATGCAAGTATTTCCTAACAAAACTAAGGTACATCCTGTTAATATGTTTGCCGTAATTATCTATGCTTATTCAAGAGGAATATATTCCACTAGAGGTATTGAGTATCTTTGTAAAGATAGCCAAAGAGCTCAATATTTATTGAATTCATCTAATATACCTGATTATTCAACTATTGCGCGCTTTCTTTCAAAAGCTACTGATGTTATCCATGAGTTGTTCACTCAATTTCTAGATAAACTTTTTAAATTAAGTGAAATTTCTACTGAAACTATTTACATTGATGGCACTAAAATAGAAGCTTATGCTAATAAATATAGTTTTGTTTGGAAGAAATCCACTTTAAAATATAAAGAAAGACTTGAAGAGAATATATTAGAGTTGATTGATGACTTTAATAGATATTTTGATAAAGATTTTGATAATATTTTTAGCATTTTTTCATATTTAGAGAATTTAAATATTCAAAAAGTACATGGTAAAGGTAAAGAACAAATATTGCTAGAAAAGGCAGAATCATATATTGAAAGATTAAAAAAATATACTAACTATTTAGAGATTTTAGGTGAAAGAAATAGTTTTTCAAAAACAGATAATGATGCGACATTTATGAGAATGAAGGAAGATTACATGCGCAATGGTCAATTAAAGCCTGGATATAATCTTCAAATTGGAGTTATTAGTGAATATATAGCTTCTTATGAAATTTTTCATAATCCTTCAGACTCTAAAACTTTAATTCCATTTCTTGAAAAAATTAAGTTTCAAAATATTGAAATTATGAATGTTGTAGCTGATGCTGGTTATGAAAGTCTTCCTAACTATGAATATTTAGAAAATAACAGTTATGTATCATATATAAAGCCAATATATTATGAGAAATCAAAGACAAGAAAGTATAAAAAAGATTTGAATAGAGTAGAAAATTTAGATTATGATGAAAAAGAAAATAGATTATTTAGAAAAGATGGACTGGAATTAGAATTTCAATATTATTCAAAAGATAAAAAATCAGTATATTTTAAAAATCCAGAAACAGAAAAGACAGTGAGGTACAATAAAGAATTTAGAAGATTATCAAAAATATCAAAAAGTAATATAGAAACTGAAATAGGAAAGCAACTTAGGATGAATAGGAGTATTCAAGTAGAAGGAGCTTTTGCAGTATTAAAAGAAGATATGAATTTGCGCAAATTAAAAGTCAGAGGAAAAGAAAGTGCAAAGAGAGAAATAGGACTATTTTGTATAGCCTATAATTTTAATAGATACCTTTCAAAATTAATTAGAAAAAAACAAGGAGTAATATTGCATCCATTAAAAATAGCTTAAAAAATAAAAATGATGGACTTGTATTAAGTTCGCCCAAAAGTCAAAATAAAACTTGAAATAAGATAGAATTCTAAAAGATTTCTATTTTTTTTATTGGAAAAGAAAAAGGCTGTCACAAATTAATGATAAAAATCATCAATTTGCAACAGCCCCATTTTATTTTTACTATAAGTTAAACAATAGATCATAATAACTTGGTATAGGCCAAGCATCAGTAGCAATTTTTTCTTCTAATTTATCTACTTTTTCTCTAAGATTTTCTAATGTAGGTAAAACTTCATTAGAATAGAATTTAGCTCTTTGATATAAATCTTGAATTTTTATTGTTTTTTCTAAATTATCTTCTAGTTTATCAGTTAAGATTAACATATCATTTTTTAGTAAAATTATATCTTTTAAAATTCCTATATCATATTGGAATAAATCTTCATCTGGGAAAATTTTTCTTGAACGATGAATAGATTTAGAAAGATTAGATATATATTTTATAACAAAAGGATAAACTTGGTTTCTGACAATTTTTATTCCAGTAGAAATTTCAAGATTACATTGTTTATTATATCTTTCAACATAGACATGGAATCTTGAAAGAGATTCACTTCTTGAAAGTACAGAATTTCTTTCAAATAATTGAATAATATCTTCTTCAATTAAAGCAGGAAGACCTTCCACAGTATTTTTTAAATTAGAAAGTCCTCTTTTCTTAGCTTCTTCTACCCATTTTTCCTCATAACCGTTACCGTCAAATATAATTCTTTTATGCTTGTTATATCTGTCTTTAACTAGAGCAATAACAACCTCTTTTACAGTTTTATTCTTTAATTCTTTTTCAAAATATTCACAGTATTCTTTTAGCACATCAGCAACTATAGTATTTAGAACAAACATAGGAGTTGCAGGTGAAGCACTAGAACCAGGCATTCTAAATTCAAATTTATTTCCTGTAAAAGCCATAGGAGAAGTTCTATTTCTATCGGATATATCTTTAGGAATTCTTGATATATTCTTATCTATAGTTATTTCATCTAGATGAGAACTTGAATTATTATTGAAGTTTATATTTTCAATATTTTCTAAGATATTTTCTAGTTGTTCTCCTAAAAAGATAGAGATTATAGCTGGAGGAGCTTCATGTCCACCTAATCTGTAATCATTTCCAGGTGTAGCAGTAGTGGCTCTAAGAGCAGGGGCATATCTATCCACAGCTTCTATCATAGCAAGTAAGTATACTAAGAAACTTAAATTATTCTCTGATAATGTTTCAGGGTCATATAGATTTATACCCTTGTCAGTTGATAAAGACCAATTACAGTGTTTACCAGAACCATTAACATTTTTAAAAGGTTTCTCATGTAAAAGTGCAACCATGTTATGTCTGTTAGCAACTTTTTTTATCATATCCATAGTAATTTGATTTTGGTCAACAGAGACATTTGCTGTATTAAACATTAGAGCAATTTCAAACTGATTTGGAGCAACTTCATTATGTTTAGTCTTAGACATAACTCCAACTTTCCAAAGTTCATTATCAAGTTCAGCCATAAAACTTTCTATTCTTTCTTTAATTGTTCCATAATAATGGTCATTCATTTCTTGACCTTTTGGAGGTAGACAACCAAAGACTGTTTTTCCAGATAGAACTAAGTCTTGTCTTTTATAGAAAAACTTTTTATCAACTAAAAAATATTCTTGTTCTACTCCAAGAGTAACATTAATATTTTCTGTTTCAGTATCCCCTAATAATCTTTGAATTTTTAGAGCCTGTTCTTTTATAAGATTAATAGAACGAAGTAAAGGAACTTTTTTATCTAAGGCTTCTCCATTGTATCCAACAAAAGCTGTCGGAATATATAAAGTTTTACAACCTTCTTCACCTTTTAAAAACATAGGTGAACTAATATCCCAAGCTGTATATCCTCTAGCTTCAAAAGTAGATCTAAGTCCTCCATTAGGAAATGATGAAGTATCTGATTCACCTTTCATTAAATCTTTACCCGAAAATTTTGCCATACTAGTTCCATCTGAATTAATTGAAATAAAAGATTCGTGTTTTTCAGCAGTTAACTCAGTTAAAGGTTGAAACCAGTGAGTGTAGTGAGTCGCTCCTTTTTCTAAGGCCCACATTTTAATAGCGTTAGCTATTGTATCAGCAATTTCAAGAGTCAGTTCAGCTTTTCCGTTTTTGATTTGTAAAAATTTTTTAAAAACATAGTCTGGGACTCTATTTTTTAAATTTTTCTCAGAAAAGCAGTTAACTCCGAAATTATCTAATAAGTTGTTCATGATGTGTCTCCTTTAAAATATAAAAAATATAAAAATTAAAAATAATTATACATCAAATATATGATAAAAGCAAATATTATTTTTATTATTTATTTTTCTCTGCTAATGCAATGTATCTGTATACTGTAGATGTTGAGCAAAATAATTTTTTAGAGACAAAATCAATAGAGTCTTTTAAGTTAAAGAAACCTCTTTCATATAAAGCATAGATAGTTTGTTCTCTTTCTTGTCTTGTAGGTCTTCCTATAGGGAAGTTAAGTTTAGTGTTTACTTCATAATAAACTTTTTTCATGTAATCGTCTATGTCCTCATCTTCATTAGCTTCTTTTTTAAAGTCATCATATAGAACATTGTATGAAACATCTGATAGGTAGTTTTTAACAAACATGTCAGGGTGTATGATTCTAAGTAATTGGCAGTTCAATTCATGAAATTTACTATCATCAAAATTTATACATAACATACCCACAACTTTTTGATTTTCTCTAATAAGCATACTAGAAGAACGAACTTTCTTTCCATTTTTTAAAAGTACAGTATTATTTACCATATTTTCATCATTATGGGAAGATTTGTTCTTTAAAATATTAAGAGTTTCACTAGAAATAGTATCTTCTAGGACTCTATCACTTACTTCTCCGTTAGCTATGGCTATCATTTTTACTTCTTCACCTTTAACTTCATGTAAAACTACCTCAAAAGAAGGGCCTAAACTCTTACCTAAAAAATTAACTAACAATTTATATTGATTTAAAATTTCATTTTTCATGGTGTATCCTCCTAACCATAATTTAAGTTGCTATAAATATATCACTTTTTAATAAAAAAATATACATTTTTTTATTGACAATATTTTATTGTGTGATAAAATTATTTTATAAATACATTAAAAGTTACTATTTTTTTATAAAATGATAATTTTTAGTATATTATTTTCAATTAAAGAGTGCTGTCCGCTAATCAAAAAAAATGACAACCGGGGTACTAAAATTTTTAGGAGGTCTACAATGAAAGAATATTTACTTGATGTACCAGTGCCACGCTCTTTTTCTTATGTAAAACGTAACATACCTGAAGTGACAGTTGAACAAAGGGAACGTACTTTAAAAGCAACTCACTACAATGAATTTGCTTTTCCAGCAGGAATGTTAACAGTTGATATGTTATCAGACTCAGGAACTACTGCTATGACAGATCAACAATGGTCAGCTATGTTCTTAGGTGACGAATCTTATGGAAGAAACAAAGGTTACTATGTATTACTTGATACAATGAGAGATTGTTTTGAAAGAGGAGATAATCAAAAGAAGATTATAAATCTTGTTCGTACAGATTGCCAAGACATAGAAAAAATGATGAATGAAATGTATCTTTGTGAATATGAAGGTGGATTATTCAATGGTGGAGCTGCTCAACTTGAAAGACCTAATGCATTCTTAATGCCTCAAGGTCGTGCTGCTGAATCTATTTTATTTGAAATAGTTCGTAAAGTACTTGCTGCTCGTGAACCAGGAAAAGTTTTCACTATCCCATCTAATGGTCACTTTGACACTACTGAAGGAAATATAAAACAAATGGGATCTGTACCTCGTAACTTATATAATAAAGAATTATTATATGAAGTTCCAGAAGGTGGACGTTATGAAAAAAATCCTTTCAAAGGGGATATGGATATAAAGAAATTAGAAAAATTAATAGAAGTTGTTGGAGTTGAAAATATTCCAATGATTTACACTACAATAACTAATAATACAGTTTGTGGACAAGCAGTTTCTATGAAGAGTATCAGAGAAACTTCTAAAATTGCTCATAAATATGAAATACCATTTATGTTAGATGCTGCAAGATGGGCAGAAAACTGCTACTTTATTAAAATGAATGAAGAAGGATATAGAGATAAATCTATAGCTGAAATTGCAAAAGAAATGTTCTCTTACTGCGATGGATTTACTGCATCTCTTAAAAAAGATGGACATGCTAACATGGGAGGAATTTTAGCTTTCCGTGATAAAGGATACTTCTGGAAGAAATTCTCTGAATTTAATGAAGATGGATCAGTTAAAACTGACGTAGGAATTTTATTAAAAGTTAAACAAATATCATGTTATGGTAATGATTCTTACGGAAGTATGTCAGGACGTGACATCATGGCTCTTGCTGCTGGACTTTATGAATGTTCTAACTTCAACTACTTACACGAAAGAGTTGAACAATGTAACTATCTAGCAGAAGGATTCTATAAAGCTGGAGTAAAAGGCGTTGTTTTACCAGCTGGAGGACATGGAGTTTATATCAATATGGATGAATTCTTTGATGGAAAGAGAGGACATGAATCATTTGCTGGTGAAGGATTCAGTATTGAACTTATCAGAAGATACGGAATACGTGTTTCTGAATTAGGAGATTATTCAATGGAATATGATTTAAAAACTCCTGAACAACAAGCTGAAGTTGCAAATGTTGTTAGATTTGCTATAAATAGAAGTGTTTATTCACAAGAACATTTAGATTATGTTATTGCAGCAGTAAAAGCTCTTTATGAAGATAGAGAAAGTATTCCTAATATGAGAATTGTTTCTGGACATAACTTACCTATGAGACACTTCCATGCCTTCTTGGAACCTTATCCAAATGAAGAAAAATAAAAATTAAATATTTTTGAATAAATTAAGCTGTTGTATTTCTGTCATAACTCCTCTTTATATAATACTGAACAAAATATACAACAGCTTTTTTTAGATTAAAAGGAGGCTTATTATGAGTGAAGTAGAAAAACGTGATGGCTTTTCCACTAAATGGGGCTTTATACTAGCTTGTATAGGCTCTGCAGTTGGAATGGGAAATATTTGGAGATTCCCTGTTCTTGTTTCTGCAATGGGTGGAATGACTTTCTTAATTCCTTATTTTATATTTGTAATTTTTATTGGTTCAACTGGAGTTATAGAAGAATTTGCTCTAGGTCGTTCAGCTGGTGCAGGTCCTGTTGGAGCATTTGGAATGTGCACTGAGATGAGAGGAAATAGAAGTATAGGAGAAAAAATAGGAATTATCCCAATACTAGGTTCTCTTGCTCTAGCAATAGGATACTCTTGTGTAATGGGTTGGGTTTTTAAATATGCTTGGATGTCAATAGATGGTTCTATGTATGCTATGGCATCAAATATGGATGTCATAGGCTCAACTTTCGGTCAAACAGCTTCAGCTTGGGGAGCAAACTTCTGGATAGTAGTAGCATTGATAGTAAGTTTTATCATTATGTCAATGGGTATTGCAAGTGGAATAGAAAAAGCAAATAAGATTATGATGCCGGTATTATTTATTCTATTTGTTTTACTAGGAATATATATAGTATTTCAACCAGGATCTTCTGGTGGATATAAATATATTTTTACAGTTGACTTAAAAGGATTAGCTGATCCTAAAGTTTGGATTTTTGCTTTTGGACAAGCATTCTTCTCACTTTCTGTTGCAGGAAATGGATCAGTTATCTATGGATCATATTTAAGTAAAAAAGAAGATATACCTAACTCTGCTAAAAACGTTGCTTTCTTTGATACATTAGCAGCTTTACTTGCAGCCTTTGTAATAATTCCAGCAATGGCAGTTGGGGGAGCAGAATTATCTTCAGGTGGACCTGGACTTATGTTCATATATTTAATTAATATTATGAATAATATGGCTGGTGGAAGAATAATTGAGGTTATTTTCTACCTATGTGTACTTTTTGCAGGAGTTAGCTCTATTATCAATCTATATGAAGCACCTGTTGCTTTTTTACAAGAAAAATTTAAAGTTAAACGTATTGCAGCAACTGCAATTATTCATATTTTAGGTTGTGCAGTAGCTATTTGTATACAAGGAATTGTTTCTCAATGGATGGACGTTGTTTCTATATACATTTGTCCACTAGGAGCATTACTTGCTGCTGTTATGTTCTTCTGGGTTGGAGGTAAAAAATTTGCAGAAGAATCTGTTAATATGGGAGCAAATAAACCTATAGGAAGTTGGTTCTATCCAGCAGGAAAATATATCTATTGTCTTTTAGCACTTGTTGCATTGATTGCAGGAGCACTTCTTGGAGGAATAGGATAGAAAGAATTAAATATATATTAAAAAGGACTGTTTTTTTAGCAGTCCTTTTTAAATTTATTATAAGGTTGGTATGATATCACAAAAACTTTTATAAATTTATTTTGTTTTGCAAATTAAATTTCTTTACATAACTATTATACATCTAAAAAATAAAAAAAGCAAGTAATTTTTTTAGAGAAAATTTTACGTGAAAAAAAAAGTAAAAAATAAGTGAATTACCTTATTTTTTACTTTTAATATTCTTAAATTTTTGATAGAGTTTTGAATTATTGTTTTTTTAGACTTATAGAAAATAACTTACTACCTTCTGAGTAGCTGACATCCATATCAAAACCATTCCACTCACCTTTAGCTCTATCATCTGTAGCATTCAATTTTTCTTTATACCAATCTATAATTTTATTAGCATCTTTATCACTTTTACAGTAAATGTCTATTGATGTGATATTTTCATCTTTATCAAGAAGAACATCATAATTTCTGATTTTTAGCTCATCATGAATAGGAATATTTAAACCATCTAGAATTTTAGGTAGTTTAACTGAACCTAAGTCAGATTGAGCAGAAATTCTTGTAGTGCCATCATCATAAGTAGTTTTTTCAGCTTTTCCTCCTGTAAAGTTACTATATAAAGAATATAGAAAGAATCCCAAGCAAAATGCCAATGGAATAAGTATAACCTTTTTATATCCTTTAGATGTAAGCAATGTAAAAAAACTTCCAACTTTTTTCATAATCTCCCTCTGCTACTAAAAATGTATTAAAACATATTTAATACACTAGAATATTACTACTTCAACGAGTATATTTTCAATACTTTGTATCTACTCATAGTTCCTTGTACTCTCCATAGTCGTAAATTCCCGACTAGCCATCGGTACATATAGATATTTTAACTTGCTATTTGTAGCTTTCTCCTTTTCTTTTTATTTTAAAATATCTATGCTATTACTTTATATATTTTTGCTTTTTCAAGATTTATACTTGCATTGTAATCTCTATCTATTTCTAAACCACAATTACTGCATTTATAAATCCTATTATTTAATTTTAAATCTTTCTTTATACTACCACAACAAGAACAAGTTTTACTACTTGGATAGAATGTATCTACTAACCTTAACTCAATATTTCTTTCCTTACATTTATTTATAAGTTTAGTTCTTATCGCATAGAAATTCTGTTCTTGTATAGCTTTTGAAAGATGTTTATTCTTCATCATATTAGATACTTTTAAATCTTCAATAGTAATGTATTTTAACTTGGCTCTTGTTATTTCATCTACTATTTTATTATTATAATCATCTCTAATACAATTTAGTCTATAAAATAATTTTTGTACTTTCAACTTTTTCTTATTAAAATTCTTACATTCTTTTAATTTTATCTTTTTAGATTTAGAATATTCTACACTTCTTGACATCTTTCTTTGTTCTCTCTTAAGTTTCTTTTTCAACTTTTTAACTTTTTTAGTTTTATTTATATTTTTAAATACCTTACCATTAGAACATATAGCTGTATCTTTTATACCTAAATCTACTCCTAATCCTTTACTACTAGTATTAGTTGCTTTTACAGTATCTTCAATTTCCATAATAAGTGATAGAAAATATCTATCAGCTATTTTAGTTATAGTACCACTTTTAATAATTGCATTTTTAGGTATATATCCATATTCTTTTACTCTTACAAATTTTAAAGTAGGTATCTTTATTTTATGTCTATAAAACTCAAAATCAGTTTTGTTATTCTTAACAAAATATGCACCCAGCTTATTCTTACCTTTTTTCTTAAAAACAGGAAAAGCACTTAAACCCTTAAAAAATTTTTTAAAAGCCTTTTCTCCATAAATCATAGCTTGTTTTACTGATTTAGAAGATACATCTTTTATCCATTTTTTATCAGGATTATTAGGTAGATAGACATTGTTAATATATTTAGAAAAATCATTAGCACTTACAAACTTATTACCTAGTTCATATTGTTCTTGGTTGTATTTAATATACTCATTATATATAAACCTTTCTGTTCCAATAGTCTGACATACTTGTATCTTCTGTGCTACTGTTAGTTTTAATTCTATCTTTAGTGCTTTATACATCTTTATCTTCCTTTATTTGCTTTTTATATTTTCTAAGTCCATGTATGTGACAAGAAAATATATGTATAATAGAAATTAAATCTTGTATCATTTCTTCTTGTGGTGATAAATCTTCATTATTAACAATTTCTATCTCACTACCTTTTGATTTTAAAAATTTATCAAACCAATCAAAACCAAATCTTACAAATCTATCTTTATATGAGATAAGAATTTTTTGTTTTTTATCAGAATAAAGTATAGAATTAAATCCTTTTCTTTGATAATTAAGCCCACTTCCTATATCAGTTATAACTTCTGATACTATATATCCCTTTGCATTAGCATAATCTCTTAAAAATTTAATTTGATTTTGTAAATCATCTTTTTGACTATGATTAGAAACTCTTGCATATATAATAACTTCATATACTTGATTTTGAGTTACCTCAATACCCATAACTTTATTATAATCTTCTAAAGTATAATATCTCCTATTTGTTGGGGTTCTATGTGCTATCAATATACCAGTCCTATCCCATCTTTGAAGTGTATTTACACTTCTATTTACTAATTCACTAAATTCTTTTGGTTTATATATTTTTTTCATATAAATATATTAACGTACAATTAAATATATTTCAATATATTTCAATATATTTTAATAACTA
>ERZ773031.851-NODE-851-length-15962-cov-4.714025_pt1 | contig 15962 bp, 10 predicted proteins | sample MGYA00511666_ERZ773031 | MGnify/ENA primary metagenome ERZ773031 (study PRJEB29015, sample SAMEA2738135) | human oral metagenome | biome: human oral; feature: human-associated habitat; material: saliva | place: China | collected 2250 ...
CTTTCACCAACGCTATGTAAATAACTTATTGTTGGATTCAGTTGGCTCACATAAATTTCTGACAAACAAGCTGTATAAACCAATGTATTCAAAAAAGAAATCATTGTATTAATCATATTATCAGGCGGTCTTTTTACTCTTTTTTCAAAATTTATTTCTTGATTTACAATAATATTCCACGCAGTATAGTAAATACGGCGAATACTTCCCTCTATTCCCATTAATTCTTCAACATTTTCTGTTCGAAAAATCCCTTTTCTAAGTGCTTTAATATCTATTATTTCTGATTCCAATTCTTTTCCACGCTCTTGATAATATCTCAAATTTCGCAAAATGTTTGTACTTGCTGCATCAATTATTAATTGTGCCAATTCAATTCTTTTTTTATTATCCGTATAATTTTCAACTTGTTTTACAAAAAGTTTTCCAGAAACATTTGATTCTTTTGGATAAAATGTTCCTGTATAAAAGCCATAGTAATTAAAAATATGAACTGGAATCCTATTTTGCGCCAAATAATTTAGAGCTTTTGTATTCAATGAAATTTCTCCAAATAGATAAATATCACGAGTAACTTCAATTTTTATATCTTTAAATCTTCCATCCGCTGCAGTAATTCTAATAACATTATCTTTTCGTTTTAATTCTCCATTTGAAAAAATGAAATAACTTTCTGACATTATGAATCCTCCTTTCTAGTAGTTTTTGTAATTTGACTTTTTGGTAACTTATAATTTTAAGCAATTTTAAAAATATTTTTAAATAAATTTTATTTTTAAAGAATTATCAAATATAGCAAAACTCATAATAGGAACATTGTTTACACATTTTTTCATTAATTACAGGAGGAATTTTTTCATCTAAACAAATTTTTTCAATATCTTTTAAAATATCCTTTAATATTTTTTCATCTTCCGATGTCAAAAACACCTCTTTACGCTCTTTAACCACAGGATAATCAATGATCCCTTTTTCAATATCAATTCCTCTTTGCTTTAAAAAATAAATATAATACTTTACTTGCCAAATAGCTGCTTCTTCAATAGATTTACTTTTTTTAACCTCATGAATAACTTTCCAATGCCTAATAAAATCGATATTTACAGTTTCTTCTATCATTATTTGTTTCGTTTCTAAGTTATAACTATTTTCATCAATCAATTTCCCTATTTGAACATTTTCATTGTCTTCTTCAAGATTAATATTTCGTGAGTTATACCACAACTTTCGTTTACAAACAAAATAATAGTTTATCATCAATCCTGTTATTTTCATTTTGTATCACCTTCGGTTACTAATCTTTATTTTATTTATTAAAAGTATACCGTTATTTTTTCTATTGTCAATATTGTAAACAATCTTCATATTTTAAAATCAATGATTTCAATAAAATTCAAACAAGAAATTTGTCATTTTTATAAGTGGACAATTGATTATTTTTTTTAAAGTTGTAAAGTAATAATTATAAAATAATATTTATTCAATATCTCGTTTGATAAATATTGTATTTACAATTTCTCACATTTATTATATAATTTAACTATAAAAATTTAAAAATAAAGGAGAAAGAATTATGTATTTAATAGAACCAATTAGAAACGGAAAATATTTACCAGATGGAGCGTTAGTAATGGCGATGCAAGTTTACGTACTTAACAACATCGATATCGATGAAACTGTAATCTTCCCATATTACTGTGAACCAAAAGTAGAAATCGGATTATTCCAAAATGCTGAAACTGAAGTAAACCACGATTACATGAAAGAAAAAGATATTATTCTAGTTCGTCGTGATACAGGTGGTGGTGCTGTGTACGTTGATAACGGTGCTGTTAACGTATGTTTCTTAATGCCTGGAGATACTGATGTATATGGAAACTACAAAAAATTCTACCAACCAGCAGTAGACGTACTTCACAGTTTAGGAGCTACAGAAGTTGAGCAAAGAGGACGTAATGACTTAACTGCTCGTGGTAAAAAAGTAAGTGGAGCTGCGATGACATTAGTACGTGGTAAAATCTACGGAGGATATTCATTACTTCTTGATGTAAACTACGAAGCGATGGTTAATGCCTTAACACCAAACCGTAAAAAAATTGAATCAAAAGGTATTGAATCAGTAAGAGCACGTGTAATGGGTATGCGTGAACTATTAAAACCTGAATACCAAAATGTAACAATTGATGAGTTCAAAGACTTAGTTATCTGTGGATTAATGGGAATCGAAGATATTAAAGATGCGAAGAGATATGAGCTAACTGATGAAGATTGGGCTGCAATTGAAAAATTAGCAGATGAAAAATACCGTAACTGGGATTGGAACTACGGAAAATCACCACGTTATAACTATAACCGTGATGCTCACCTTGCGATCGGAACAGTTGATTTCAGCTTAGAAGTTGAAGAAGGCCGTATTACAAAAGCGAAAATCTACGGAGACTTCTTCGGAAAAGGTAACGTACATGACGTAGAGGAAAAACTTATCGGAGTAAGAGTAAAAGAAGAAGACTTACTTGAAGCATTAGGAAGCATTGATTTAACTCACTACTTCGGAAATGTTGAAGCGAAAGAATTAGTAGACTTAATCTTAAGCTAGTTTTACAAACTATGTAAAAGAGGTGTGAGTTTATGGAAAAATTATTAACTCCCATAAAACTAGCGAATGGTGTGCAGTTAGAAAATAGGTTCGTACTGTCACCGATGACGACTAATTCTTCTACAAAAGATGGAATTATCACAAAAGAGGACTTGGATTATGCATTAAGACGTACCAACTCAGCTCCACTGCAGGTAACAGGTGCGGCTTATGTCGATGTTGATGGGCAGTTGTTCGAGTTTGGTTTCGGTGCACATGATGATAGCTGTATTCCAGGACTTACTAAGATGGCAACTGCAATGCAAGACGCTGGAGCGAAGGCTATTTTGCAGCTGACTTATTCAGGTGCGGGTGCTAATTACTACGGGGTAAATCATAAGGTTTATGGTCCTAGTAAGTTGAAGTTGCATCTTCCGTTTGAACATGAGGTAGAAGAGTTGTCTCATGAGATGATCGATGTGATTAAACAAAAATACAAAGATGCTACGAGAAGAGCGATACGTGCAGGTTTTGCAGGAATAGAAATATCAACAGCGCAAAAGCTAATGCTACAGACGTTTTTCTCAACAGTATCGAATAAACGCCATGATGAATATGGTGTAGATTCACTAGAAAATAGAGCTAGATTTATACTAGAAGTTTTTGAAGCGGTGTATGAAGTTATAAAAAACGAAGCACCTAAGGATTTTATTCTAGGATATAGAGCAACACCAGAAGAGACTCGTGGTGCGATAATCGGTTATACTGTTGAAGAATTTAACCAACTCACAGATTGGATACTAGAAAGAGCGCCATTATCTTACATTGCGATAGCGAGCTGGGGACAAAATATTTACCTAAATAAAGTTCGAGCTGAAGGACCTAACGAAGGTCGATTGATTAACGAAGTAGTTCATGAACATCTAGCGGGACGAGTTCCTTTGATGGCGACTGGTGGAATAAATAGTATAGAAAAAAGCCGTGAAGCTATTATTCATGCTGAGATGATTGGATTATCTAGTGTTTTTGTTGCAGAACCGGATTTTGTAGCTAAATTCCGAGAAAATCGTGAAGAAGATATTAATCTAGATGTAGGTGTGGAGGATATCGAAAGACTAGCGATACCAAAAGCTGCATTTAAAGATATTGTGCTTATGATGGATTATGGTAAGAGTCTGCCACAACACACGAGAGATGAATTTAGAAAATTAGAAGAAAATTACTAAGAAGCTCTCTGTGATGGAGGAGTGAAAGTAGTAATTAAAGAATGAAAGACTATTAAGATGAAGCGGCTACTGTTATCTAAGGTTGAACTTGAATAATAGTAGCTTCTTATATTGTAGTGTTTTAGAAGATGAGGAGTGCGTATGTATTTAATAGAGCCGATAAGAAATGGACAATATATTTATGATGGAGCAGTAGCTTTAGCTATACAGGTACATGTTTTGAATAAATTGAACTTAGATGAAGATATAATATTTCCATATTGTTGCAAACCGAAGGTGCAGATAGGTCTTTTTCAAAATGCCGAAAAAGAGATTAACCATGAGTACATGAAAGCTCGTGGAATCACCCTTGTTAGACGTGATACAGGTGGAGGAACGGTATTTTTAGATGAGGGGGCTGTGAATATCTGCCTTATTATGAATGGTGATAGTAATGTTTATGGTAATTTTAAAAAATTCTATGAACCTGCGGTAAATATTCTACATGATTTAGGTGTGAGTGAGGTTGAGCAAACAGGGAGAAATGACCTTGTTGTTGACGGAAAGAAAGTTAGTGGAGCCGCGATGACTCTTGTTAATGGGAAAATTTACGGCGGATATACACTACTTCTTGATATTGATTATGATGCGATGGTAAATGTACTAACACCTAATCGTAAAAAAATTGAATCAAAAGGAATTGATTCGGTACGAAGTAGAGTTACAGGTCTTAGAGAATATTTAGATGAGGAATATAGAAATTTATCTGTAGTAGATTTCAAAGATTTATACTTATGCCGCCTGTTTAACTGTGAAAGAATCGAAGACATAAAACGTTATGAACTTACAGAAGAAGATTGGCGAGAAATCGATGAGTTGCTTTCTAAGAAATATCAAAACTGGGATTGGAATTATGGAAAATCACCACGTTATAATTATAACAGAGATGCTCGTCTTGAAATTGGGACTGTTGAGTTTAATCTGGAAGTAGAAGCGGGACGAATCACAAAAGCTAAGATTTACGGAGACTTTTTCGGAAAAGGTAATGTCAGTGATGTTGAGGAGAAACTAATCGGAGTAAGGGTAAAAGAAGAAGATTTACTAGAAGTGTTAAAAAGTATAGACTTAGCTCACTATTTTGGAAAAGTAGATGCAAGAGAACTTGTTGAGTTGATATTGAGTTAAGGTAAATATTAAATGATATCTTGACGTAGTGACTTATTAGTTTTTAGTTCCAATTGAAATTAAAAATCAATTTCTGTAGAATTAAAATTTTTGTTGACTTTTTTTTATTTATGTTGTATAATTTTCACTTCAGTAAAAAATCAGTGTTAAATTAGAACATTGATACTCAAGAAAACTTATAAAAAAGAAAGAAAGAGGTTGTAAAATGAAAAAATTAGCAAAAGCTTTATGGATTGAAAAGAACGAAGGAGTTTACATTGTTGGACCAACAGCTGAATTACAAGATGACGTTGGTACTGTAGGATTCGTAGAATTTTCAAAAAATGAAAAATTAGCAAAAGATGATGTTATCTTACGTTTAGAAGCATCAAAAACTGTATTAGACGTTAACTCACCATTAGCTGGTGATGTAGTAGAATACAACAAAAAAGCTGAAGAAGAGCCAACTGTATTAAACTCAGCTGATCCAAAAGAATCTTGGATTGTTAAATTAACAAACGTTGATGAAGCTGAATTTAACAAATTACCAGACTACAAATAATAACATTCGTTATTTAATAGATTCGGTGTATAAGAATTTTCTTATATGCCGAATTTTTTTATGTTTAAAACTTTGTAATACGGGCAAAGTTTAGCTGGAAAATAACCATATTTAATATTGAGATAAAATTCAAAAGAAGATAGCTAAATTACTTAGTCGATGCTTGAAAAAATAAGCTAAATATAGTAATATAGAGAGGTATGTAATAACTTTTAGGCTATGAATAGCGAGGGAGTTTTACAAAAATGGAAAATATTTACAAAAGAAAGAGAGATTAAAAGACTATGGGTCGTAAATGGAATAATATTAAGGAAAAAAAAGCCGCTAAGGACGCTAACACTAGTAAGATATACGCTAAATTTGGTCGTGAAATCTACCAAGCTGCGAAAAGTGGTGAACCAGATCCTGAAAGTAATAGAAATCTAAAAGTTGTTCTTGAAAGAGCAAAAACATATCGTGTACCAAAAAATATTATAGATAGAGCTATTGAAAAAGCAAAAGGTGGTAGTGAAGAAAACTACGATGAATTACGCTATGAAGGTTTTGGAGTTAGTGGAACAATGGTAATTATTGATACCCTAACTAACAACGTTAACCGTACAGCTGCAGAAGTACGTACAGCATTAGGTAAAAATGGAGGTAACTTAGGTGTTACTGGTTCAGTTAACTATATGTTTGATAATACTGCAGTTATCGGTGTTGAAGGAAAAAGTGCAGATGAGTTATTAGAAATCCTTATGGAAGCTGATATCGATGCTCGTGATATCGTTGAAGAAGAAGAATTAGCAATTGTTTATGGTGATCCAGAACACTTCCATGAAATTCAAGAAGCATTAAAGGCTGCAGGTATTGAAGAATTTGAAGTTGCTGAAATTTCAATGATTCCTCAAAATGAAGTAACTTTAAGTGATGAAGATAAAGCTAAATTTGAAAGAATGTTAGAAATGCTTGATGACTGTGAAGATGTTCAACAAGTATATCATAATGTAAACTTAGAAGATTAGGTAGAGCTAATGGTAAAAAAAATAAAAAAGAATAATTCATATAGCTATAATGATAGAAATATAGCTCCAAAATCAACAGCAAATGTACCTGAAGAAACTAATCAAGAAGTACCTGATTTAACAGGAGAAGATGCATCATCTGTAAAGAGAATAATTGCTTATGTAATAGATTTAGCTATTTATTTACCAATAGCACTTTTATTCCAATATACAAGTCGTAACCTTCGAAATATAGGTGGACCTGAGAATGAAAGAAATGCTTTGTATATGATGATTTCAATAATAATTTTTGCGATATTATTATATGGATACTTACCAAGTAATTGGAAAGGACAAACTATAGGAAAAAAAATCTGTAAAATAAGAATAGTTCCTACTGATGGTAAGAAAATAGATTTTTCTAAATATTTAATTAGAGAATTTTTAGCAAAAGTAGTTTTATTCTGGTTTACTATACCGTTAGTATCGTTCTATTTCTTGTATCAAAAATATGTAGCAAGAGAAGCAAATCCTATTTTATTACATGATAATTTACTTAATACAAGAATAGTAAAAGCACAAGAAAAATAAAGTTGTTATAGTTGTCTAAGTCTATATATGATTTAGATGACTATAATTTTATCTAAGAAAAGAGGTGTAAGTATGTTAAAAATAGATAGACATAGTTATATTTTAAATGAATTAAAGAAAAAACACTTAGTTAGGGTAAATCGTTTGGCTATTGATATGAAAGTAACTGAAATGACTATTAGACGTGATTTAAAAGAACTAGAAGATTATGGTCATTTAACTAGAATTCATGGTGGAGCAAAATTAAAACCGAAAAACTTTTATCAAGAAGATAATTTTAATAAAAAAATATCTGTCAATGTTGATGAGAAAAAAGAAATAGCTCGTAAAGTAGCTGGATTAATTAAGAATAATGAAACTATTTTTATTGGAGCAGGAAGTACTACTAGTTATTTAGCGGAATTCTTACAAGATAGAAATATAAATATCGTAACTAACTCTATGACAGTATTTGAACAATTTAAAGATAATCCATCATGTGATCTTATCTTTATCGGAGGAAGGTATAGACCAAAAACAAAAGGTTTTGTAGGATATTTTACACAAGATGCTCTTAGTAAAATAAGTGTAAATAAGGCTTTTGTAGGGGTTAATGGTATTGATTTAGAGAAAGTAACGATATCTGATGAGGAAGAGGGGCGTTGTAATGATACTATATTAAATAACGCAACTGAAAGATATGTGCTTGCTGACCATAGTAAGTTTTCTACACATGCTTTTTATTCATTTTATAGATTAAAAGATTTAACAGCGATTATTAGTGATGATAATCTTGATGAAAATATAAAAGAACAATATAAAAAAGAAGTATCAATATTATAAACATAACTAGTCTTTGGATTTGTTTAGTCCATAGGCTAGTTTTTTATTATTAAAAAGGCTAGGAAAATTTATTCCTAGCCTTTATTTTTAAATCTATTTGAAAATAGAAGTTTTGAAACTATCTGTTTGTTGAAGAAGTTTCTTGAAGACAGCTTCTTTTAGTTTTGTTGTATTATTTGTAGATACTGATTTACTACCATTGTTATTTGTTTTTATAGTTGCGGCATCTTTAGCTGCAGCTTCTTTGAATAGGGCAAGTAAATCATTATACGAAGAAACTGTTGTTCCATTTATTTCAAATGTTGATAATCCATTTGAAGCTTTGTCTTTAACTTCTTTGTAGTATGCTTTTTTGAATTGTTCTAATGTTGAGAACTTACCATCAGAGATTTTGCTGATGATAAAATCATCACCTAGAGTATTCTTACCACTGTTCTTAGCTTCTTGTTTATATTTGTTAGTAGCATAACCTAGGAATCCTTTTTCATATCCATAGTAACCCCATAATCTAAATGTATTATGTTTAAATGACATTCCTCCAGGAGAACCTTCACTTGTGTTACCACCGTAGATACCTGTCATCATAGGCACGTTGACATATGCAGAAGCAAAATCATTAGGTTTATAGATACCATTTCCTGGTCCGCGGTTTGTCATAAAGTTATTATCTACTAAGTCATCAACTGAGTTAAGTTGAATTTCTTTTTCAGCATCATTTAGAGCACGAACATTGTCAAATTGGTTTTTCGAGTCACCTCTCATTTGTTTATCGACTTTCTTGAACCATAGATTATTTAGTTCTTTATTATTTTGACCAAGAACTGCATCAGCTTCAAGGTTATCTAACATCATAAGAGTATCGTTATAACCTTTCATATAGTTATCAATATCTTCACGTGATTTAAGATCATTTGGATTAGTATTATACCATTGGTTACCATCGTTAGGTCTTTCGAATGCCATATTTAATCCTAATGCTCCGTATTCACCTTGGTGCCCTTGTGTAGCAGGTGATTGAAGCATACCTTGAGCAAAGGCTTCAACATCTGTGCCTTCACGGCGACCGAAATCACCGAAGTAAACAAGGCGGTCATTTAAGTGAGTAGTCTCGTGCGTGAAAGCAGAAGCTCCGTATTCACTAATCATATTAGACATTACGAATGTTACTTTAGCACGATTATCATTTGGATTATCGTAAATACTTGCATAAGCTCCAGCAACAGCTCCATTATCACCGTAGTATTCTCCTACAGGTCCGTAGATTTCACGTATTGGAGCGTATACTTCAGTGCTGTTTTTGAATTGGCCGTAACGTTCAGGCCAACCTGGCCAACCGTGACCCCAAACATAGAAGCCTTCCCAAACAGGATATACTATATCTTTGAATAATCTATTTTTAACTTTATCAAGAGATAATCTGTGCCAGAAGTCAAGGTAATTAATTTGACGTTGTGCGGCTAAATCAATCTCAGGTTTTAGTTTTTCTAAAGTAGTATTGTATTTATTAGCTGTTCCGTAAGACATAGTGTCATAAGTAGAAATTAGGAACATTTCTGTCTTATCTAGGTTTAATAATGGAAGAATCATTTTTTTGTGTAATCCACGAGTTAAGTTATCGTAAGCACGGTATTTATGCTCGCCAACACCTTCATTTTGAGAAGCTTTTTCTACTACATAGACTTTATCTTTTGTAGCATCGATGAACCAATCATTCATATTATCGATATTAGTGAATAGTTTTCTATTGTAGTCTAGGAAGCTATTTAAATCTCCAGATTTAGTATATTTAGCTAGAACCTCACCGAAAGCGTCGTATGTTCTTGAGCCACTGATATTATTCTCTTTAGATCCGATTTCAATTAATCTATCAAGAACATCAACATTTTTACCGTAGAAATCAGGCTTGAATAACATTAATTCTTTAATGTTAACATCATCGAATTTAACACCGTAGTAACGATTTAAGTACGTTAAACCTAATAATAAGGCAGCTTTATTTTTCTCAACTTTATCAAGAATCATTTGTTGAGCTGCAGGAGAATTATTAAGTTGGTGATCTTCATTTTCAACTAGTTTAGTTACTAATGTATTTAAATTAGCTTTTACATAGTCGAAACTTTCTTCTAAGAATAGATTTTTAATCGCATTTACTTTATTTGGTCCTGTTCTACCAAGTTTTTGGTAAATTGGATCAGATTGAAGCTCGATAGGGCTTAAGATATCTACGATACCGTTGATTAAAGCGCTGTGATCTTTTTGAACTATATTAGGTGTATATTTAATACCTAAGTCAGTTACAGTGTATTCTTTAACATTATTTAAACCTTCATCGCTAGAAGATAAGTTGAAGTAATCTTTTGTTCCATCTGCATAATGAACGATAATTTTGTTTGCATCACTTAAGTCAGTTACAAAGTTATTGTTATTCATAGGTGTAACTGAAAGAACTTCTTTAGTATTTAAGTTGTGATTCTTATCTAGTTTATTAGCTTGATATACAATGTAATCTTTGTTGTAGAATGGTTGTAATTTTTCAATGTTTTTATAAGCTTGTTTGTATTCAGGATTATAGTCTTGAATATTATTGTAGGCTGTTTCGCTAGTAGTTACATTGTTTATTGTATTCATGCAATATGGTTCACTTTCGAATTTATCGGCTGTGATGTTATAACCAGCAACACGAGCATCAGCTTCATCTTTAGTTAAATGTTTAAGTTTGTTAGGGTTTTTAGTATCTTTACCAGTACCATCTTCTTCAGAACTATATCCAATTACTCCGAATAATTCTTTTACAAATGGTCCACCATCTTCATCGTTAACATCATTAGAACCAAATATTTCTTGTCCTTTGATTACTTTAGCGTATGTTACATTATTTTGGACAGTTCCATATGGCCATGTTTTAGCAGAAATACCACCAACATTTCTAGTATTTTTAACATCAAGTACTCCTTTGGCAACAGAGTTTGTTAGTTTTGCTTTAGTACCTGATAACCAGCTATTTAGCATATATGTAACAAAAGGAACAAGCATACTAGCGTTGGCATTATTAGCTGTGATTGTAGCATCAACATAGGCTCTATTAACAAATCCCATATAGTTAGAACCAGCAATACCACCAACTGTTGAGTTATTACCTACAGAGTTGATTTTTCCAATAAATGCTACATTTTCAAGTTTACCATTTTCATCTATTTTATTAACTAATCCAGCAACATCGTTATTACCAGTAACTGAACCAGAAACTTTAACATCCTCGATTAAACCGTTGTTTTTAATATTAAATCCAATAGTCGCAATTTGGTTTTGACCTGGTTTATCTATCTCAACATTTTCAAAGTTAATGTTTTTAATAGTACCACCGTTAATGACATTAAATAAAGGATGTTCTAAATCGTAGATACCAAAACGTTTATCACCATCACTTAAAAGTTTACCAGTAAATTCACTAGTAATATAAGATTTTCCGTTAGGAACAATGTTACGAGCGCTCAAGCTTTGACCAAGTTTGAATTCGCCTGAAGGATTAGCTTGAATAGCATTTACTAATTCTCCAAAGTCATAGAAAATATTGTTTTCGCTAGGTTTAGGTTTAGCAATGTGATAAGTATATGTTTCAGCAAAATTATTATTTGCATTACGTTGTACTAAATTATCAGCTACTGCAGTTACTTTGTAGACTTGTTTTCCATCAACTGTAGCTTCTTCAATTTTTTGTACAGCTAATAAATTAGTTTTGTGATCGTTTGAAGTAACTTTTAGATAGTAATCACTTAAATCTTCAGGAATAGAAGGTAAACGAGTAGCGTCTATTTCTGTTTTGTTTTCATATTTTATTAAATCAGTTCGTTTAATATCTTTAATTTCAATTTTCTTAAGGTCTAGTTGGATAGGTTGATCAGCAAGAGTTTCAGTTTCTTCACCATTTCCACGGTCATAAACCATAGTAGTAGATAATGTGTACTCTTTGTAGTAGTCAAGATTATCCAGTAGAGCATCTAGACTATCTTTAGTTAAATCTACAGTTTTTACAACAGTATCACCTTTTTTTAGTGTTGCTTTAATAGATTTAATTTCAGTGTTGGTAGGATTATCTAGAGTATACTTAGCTGTAGCAGAACGGGCTAAGTCTTTTTTCTCGATATTAGTAAAAGTTAATATAGGTTTTTCACTAAGTTTTACTAAGTTCTCAATAGCTTCTGTAAGACTCTTAGTAGCTTCGTCCACTTTGCTTTGAGTGGCATCACTATCGTTAAAGATAGTATTCGCAGCTGCTAAAGTATTTTCTAAATCTTTCCATGTTTGAGTAGTGTATTCTTCTTTACGTCTGCTGTTAGCAGAGTTAATAACATTTTGTAAAGCTGTTTTATCTACAGCAAGAGCTTTTATTGCATCTTCTAAAGCTTTGACAGCTTCATCAATTTCGCTTTGTTTTGGAAGCGGAGATGTTTGGTCATTGACTTCTTTAGCTTTTAATTCTGCTTTTTGGAAGTTACCCCAAGACTCTTTGCTGTAATCAGCTTCTTTTTTAGTTTCAGCAATGTTTAAATGATTTTTCAGCTCAGTTTTATCTACTGTTAAATTATCTATTGCTTTTTTCAGTTTTTCAGCAGCTTCATCAATTTCTTGTTGAGTAGCTTTTGGATTGTTTTTAACATCTTCTGCAGCTTTTTTAACTTTTTCTAATTCATTCCAACTATCATTACTGTGGTCTGTATCTTTTTTAGAACTTGCATCAGTTAATTGCTTTTCAAGCGCAGTTTTATCAATTTTTTCTTCTTGTTTGTCCTCTGGTTTAGGTGTCGGTGTTGGAGTAGGAGTAGGTTGTGGAGCAACTTCTTCCTTAGTACCGACAGCTATTATCTTATTAATAGGTTGTTTTGTAATTGAACTTCCAACTACTTTGCTAGTTGTAACTCCATTTGTTGTAGTAAATTCTGTTGTTACAGTACGTTCACCGTTGACACCCTCTTGAAGTACTTTAGTTTGCCCTTTAGGCAGGTTTGCATCGTTTTGAGTTACAGTCTCAAAAGGAACAACTTCTGTAGAACTTTTAGTTGTGACTACAGGTTTAGTACTAGTATCAGGAGTCGGACTCGGAGTCGGAGCTGGGCTCGGAGTCGGAGCTGGGCTCGGAGTCGGTGCTGGGCTCGGAGTTGGCGTTGGGCTCGGAGTTGGTGTTGGACTCGGAGTTGGTGTTGGACTCGGAGTTGGTGTTGGAGCCGGAGTCGGAGTTGGGATCGGCGTTGGAGTCGGAGTCGGAGTTGGGCTCGGTTTTGGAGTTGGAGTTGGAGCTGGGCTCGGAGTTGGCGTTGGAGTTGGAGCTGGAGTTGGTTGCGGAGCAACAACTACTTTAGTACCAACAACAACTACTCTGTTAGTAGGTTGTTTAGTGATAGAATTACTAATAATTTTACTAGTTTTTGAACCGTTAACTTCAGCAACTTCAGTTAAAATAGTACGTTCACCGTTAACTCCTTCTTGAACTACTTTGCTTTGTCCTTTTGGTAGATTTGCATCGTATTGAGTAACAGTTCCAAAAGGAATAGCTTCTGTAGCAACTTTCAATTCCGGTTTATTCTCAACTAATATTTTATCTCCAGTATCAGGTGTTGTTTTATATTGGAATGGAGTAGTTGGTTTAGTTCCTAATTTTTTATTTCCTTCTTTAGTTGAAGAATTAGGTAAAGTGTCTAAATCTTTAAGAGTAAAGTAACCAACATAACAATAACCTTCGATATCTATAACACCATTAGCTAATTCGTTAGAATTATTAATAACTTTTTGATTATTATATTGAACAAGTTGTTTATTCTCAAAAGCAAATGACTCATAAGGTAAAACTATACTTTGACCCATTGCCCCAATTAATACAACGCTTAGCACTTTATTTCTATGTTTTTTAGAAAGTAAAAGAACTACAAGAACAGCAGAGCCAAGACCTAATCCAGCTAGAGGAAGTGAGCTTTGACCTGTGTTAGGTAATGCTTTTACCTCTGTTGAATTTTTATCTTCTTTGTGCGTGCAGTTAGCTTCTTTTTTATAAACCATATAATAAGTTTCGCCCTCATTTATGTCGTTAGGGACGCTTTTCTTAATTAAGGTTTTTTCTGCCTCTGTTAATTCATTTTCTGCTAAGTAAGTGAACTTAACATTAGTGTTTTTTGTTTCAGCAGCATGAACATCAGTTGGTACAAAACTACCAAAAATTAAGGCACCAATAATAACAGGCGCCGCACCAAAAGAAAGCTTTCTAATAGAAAACTTTAAAACTTTATTGTTATTTTTATTATTCTTCATATAAATACCTTTTCTCCTAGTTTGTCTTTCATTGCCATTATATTCTATCAAAAAGAGCGCTTTAATGCAAAGAAAGTAACATAAATTTTAGGATAAAACATTAAAATAAAAGAAGTGAGAATTAGCCTGTAAATTATATAGAAAAAATTATAAAACAAACAAGGTTACTGTAATATAATTTAAAAATTATGGAAAACAATAATCTTGAAGTAGCCAAAGGTTACGGAATGAATAAAAAATAAAGTGGTTTAATAATATATATACTTCTGAAACATTAAAGTAAAAGCAAGTGTAGTTTTCAGTATGTAAAAAAAATATAATTATAGTTATGTCAGTTAATCTGACATAATATTAAAATAGTTGCCAGCATAATATGAAAAATGGTATAATATATAAAAGGGTTGTAATAGAACAGAGAGTTATAAAAATTAAAAAAATTCATATTTATATGAATCAAGGAAGGATGATTTTTATGTCTAGGGACAACAATGATAGGCGGAAAGATAAGAAAATAGTTAAAAAGGCGATTAGTATGGAAACTTTTGTTTTCTTAGGGATTTTCTTTTTAATATTCGGATTAATGGCTCATAAAATGGGAACACCATTAATGTTTAAAACCATGATGGCGACAGCCCATGATTTATTACTAAATACAGTGTTCTTTATAATGGCTATGGCTGTTATAGCAGGAGCAATAAGTGCACTTTTATCGGAATTTGGAGCAATAGCTTTAATTAATAAAATTTTCGCACCTCTAATGAAACCGCTTTGGGGAATGCCAGGGGCAAGTGTTACAGGGGCGATTGCAACATATTTATCAGACAACCCTGCGATTATTCCATTTGCGAAAGATAAACGATTTGTTTCGTTTTTCAAAAAGTATCAAGTACCAGCATTATGTAACTTAGGTACAGCGTTTGGTATGGGGCTTATCGTAACAATGTTTATGATGGGACAAGGTGATGGATATATTAAAGCAGCTATTATAGGTAATATAGGGGCAATTATTGGTAGTATTGTCAGTGTACGCTTAATGCTTAGAGAAACTAAAAAATATTACGGTGATGAAGCAAATGATCCAGTTGTTGAAATAACAAATGATGATGATTCACCAGAAAAAGTAAGAATAATAAGAGATGGAAATACATTCCAACGTGTTTTAGATACTTTATTAGAAGGTGGTAAAACAGGGGTTGAAATGGGATTAGCAATTATACCAGGGGTACTTATAGTTTGTACATTTGTAATGATGTTAACATTCAAGATGCCAGCAGATGGTTATACTGGTGCAGCTTATGAAGGTGTAGGATTCTTACCATGGCTAGGAGAAAAATTAACATTTATTCTTGAACCATTATTTGGATTCAAATCAGCAGAAGCAATAGCCTTCCCAATAACTGCATTAGGAGCGGTTGGTGGAGCTATTTCACTAGTACCAGAGTTCCTGAAAAGTGGACTTATAGGAGCTAATGATATTGCAGTATTTACAGCTATGGGTATGTGTTGGAGTGGATACTTAAGTACACATATCGGTATGATGGATGCTTTAGGAGTAAGAAAATTATCTTCAAAAGCTATAATTTCACATACAATCGGTGGTATAGTAGCTGGTATAATAGCCCACTACTTATTCTTATTATTAGGATAGATAAAATAGATTAAAAAAAATGCTGAGTACATTGTACCGACCCCAAAAAGTTAGACCAAAAATCTAACTTTTTGGAGGTCGGTATTTTTATGTCAAAATATACATTTGAATT
>ERZ773031.863-NODE-863-length-15857-cov-8.170738_pt1 | contig 15857 bp, 7 predicted proteins | sample MGYA00511666_ERZ773031 | MGnify/ENA primary metagenome ERZ773031 (study PRJEB29015, sample SAMEA2738135) | human oral metagenome | biome: human oral; feature: human-associated habitat; material: saliva | place: China | collected 2250 ...
GGAGCGATGTAAGCATCAATCATCTCCTGATAACGACGGAGCTTAGCAGGGTGATAACCACCGATACTCTTATGGAAGTAAGAAGTCTCGTTCTCGTTGAACGTGTTAGAAGCGAAGTTCAGCACACGATAGTCGAGGCTCTTGTCCTTATTAATCTCAAGGTCGGCTGCCGTTGGCTGCTGTGGCATATCGCGCTCACTCTTTGGTACGAACATCTCGTCATTGAGGTAACGCTTATCCACCTGCCACATATCAACGAGGCAAAGGACCAAAAGACCAGCCACCATATAGTCGGCACGCAACTTCTTCATCTTATAAGCGAAGAGCAGCGCAAAGCCGATGAGGATAACGATAACCGAACGCCAAGCATCAGAGCTGACCATTGCAGCACGCATCGCAGAGACATTCGCGAGGATTGTTCCTGCTGTATTGCTGTCCATACCCTGAATACTATTAATCATCTGGCGTTCCTGATCGCTGACAAACGGACCCATCATGTCTGGGAAAACAGCCACTAAAAGGGCTACACCCGCTGTCAAACCAAGGCTGATATAAGCATACTTCATCTTCTGTCCTAAGAGTTCAGGCTCGTCAACAAGGCGTTTTAAGGTCAGTGCTGCCAAGAGCGGGATGGTGAACTCAGCAATAACAAGGATACTTGCCACCGTTCGGAACTTCGCATACATCGGGATGTAATCGAGGAAGAAGTTGGTAAAGCCCATGAAGTTATGGCCCCATGAGAGAAGAACGGACAGGATGGTGGCTGCTAACAAAGCCCACTTCATCGTACCCTTCACCACGAAAAGACCTAAGATGAAGAGGAAAAGCACGAAGGCACCGACGTAAACTGGTCCGCTCGTACCCGGCTGTGTACCGAAATACTGTGGGAAAGCGTCATAGAGCTGTGGAATCATTGACTGTATCTGTGGGTCAACCTTCGACATAGCCGTACTGCTTTGGCTCAATGGGACACTCGCACCACCCTTTGCATCAGGTACGAGTAAGGTCATCGTCTCATCAATACCATAACTCCACTGCGTGATATAGTCGCGATCAAGACCAGAGCTTGTCTGGTTGGCGCCATCAGCCTTCAGCAACTCACTCTTGCCACGCATACTCTCTTTCTGATATTCCCATGTGTGGTAAAGGCTTGAGAGATTGATTAATATACCAATCAATGCCGCTACAGCCAATACTCCCGAAGCCTTGAGGAAACCCACGAGTTGCTTCTGGCGAACGGCTTGAACGAGATAGCCAATGACCATAAAGAGGACGATAAAGAGATAGTAATAGGTCATCTGCACGTGGTTGGCTTTCACCTCAAAGGCGGTGAAGATAGCCGTCACGATGAATCCCGACAAGTAACGTCCTCGATAAGCCAAGACAATACCGGCAATCATTGGTGGAAGATAAGCCAATGCCATTACCTTCCAGAGGTGACCGGCAGCAATGATGATGAGGAAATAGGACGAGAAAGCCCACATGATACTACCCAATGCCGCCAACGACTGTCGGAAGTCAAAGGCTCGCAACAGAATATAGAAACCTAAGAGATAGACAAAAAGAAACCATACATTGTCGGGCAACCAAAGGTGGTAAGCGTTCATCACCTGTGACAGTCCGTCTGTTGACTGATACGATGGTGACATCTGATAGGTAGGCATACCACCGAAGATGGCGTTTGTCCAGCGTGTTGCCTCACCAGTACGGTTCTGATACTCTGTCATTTCCTGTGCCGAACCGACACCTGCTGAGGCATCGTGGCGATAGAGAATCTTACCCTGAGTGACTGGAACGAAGAAGTAAGCGAACGAGATGACCGCAAACAACACGACTACCAGTACATCGGGTAGAAATCTTTTCCAAGTTTTCATTTTTATTTAATTTTGCTTATGTCGGACAAATGATTAATCTCTGCAAAGTTACAAAAAACTAAGAACTTACAATATCCAACTTGTAACTTTTTCGTACCTTTGCAGTATGAAAATAGGAATCATCGTTGCGATGGACAAAGAGTTCGCGCAGCTTAAAGCAATTCTTTCCAACACCGAGACGAAACATTTTAATCATAAAGACTTCGTTACGGGACAGTTGGGAGATAAGGAAATCATTCTGCAGCAGTGTGGTATCGGTAAGGTAAACTCTGCCATCGGTGCTGTAGAGATGATTAATCATTACCACCCTGACCTTGTTATCTCAAGTGGTTGTGCGGGTGGAGCCGACACGTCATTGGAGGTTACTGATGTGGTGGTGGCAACGGAGTGTGCTTACCACGATGCCTACTGTGGAGATGAGGTAGCTTTCGGGCAGATTATCGGTATGCCTGCTCGCTTCAAGGCTCCTACGGAGTTGATTGAAAAGGCGCTGTCGTTGAACAACCTACCTGATTGTAAGGACCTGCACGTCAAGGCTGGACTGACCGTCAGTGGCGAGTGGTTTGTCAACTCGCGTGAGAAGATGCAACAGATCATGGACCACTTCCCAGAGGCAACAGCTGTCGATATGGAGAGTTGTTCGATAGCGCAGGTCTGCCACATCTATCAAACTCCCTTCGTCTCCTTCCGTGTCATCAGCGATGTTCCGCTCAAAGACAACAAAGCCAGCCAGTACTACGACTTTTGGGAGCGTATTGCCAATGGCAGCTTTGAGGTGACGAAACAATTTATTAATTTAATTCAGAATCCTTCTTTAATTCATAATTCATAATTCAAAATTCATAATTATGATTACCGATGTGGGCAGAGTTTTTAGAATAAGTATTTTGTTTACTTATCTGCTAAATTCTCTCATGGAACTCAAGATAAGTAGAATTCCGTTTAGCTAATAAAATCTACAAAGACCTAAAGATGTGGATAATATTTACGCTAACATTAGTAATCATAATTATGAATTGTGAATTATGAATTCTGAATTAAAGTAGTAATCATAATTATGAATTTTGAATTATGAATTGTGAATTAAATAAGAATTATGAATAAGATTCCTTCCTTTACCATTGACCACGAGCGTTTGCTGCGTGGCATTTATGTGAGTCGTAAGGACGAAGTGGGTGGCGAGACCGTTACCACCTTCGACATCCGTATGAAAGAACCAAATCGTGAGCCAGTGTTGCACGTCGGTGCTATCCACGCTATTGAACACTTGGCTGCCACCTTCCTCCGTAATGATGATGAGTGGAAAGATCGTGTTATCTATTGGGGTCCAATGGGCTGTCTGACTGGTAACTACCTTATCCTTCGTGGCGACCTTGAGTCGAAAGAGATTGTCGATCTCATGCGCCGCACCTTCCAATTCGTTGCCGACTTCGAGGGTGAAATCCCCGGTGCTGCTCCACGCGACTGTGGTAACTACCTGCTCCACGACCTGCCTATGGCAAAGTGGGAGTCACGTAAGTTCCTCACCGAGGTGTTGGACAATATCACCGATGCCAATCTCGTTTATCCGGAGAAGTAGACAAGTGAACAAGTAGACAAGTTAACGAGTGGACGAGTAAACAAGTTGCTTGAGTAATAAGACAAAGTAACATGGTGAACGAGTTGACAAGTTAACGAGTTGCTTGCGAAGAAGACAAAGTAACATAGTTAACGAGTTAGACGAGTTAACGAGTTGCTTGCGAAGAAGAGAGACAAAGTAACATAGTTAACGAGTTAGACGAGTTAACGAGTTGCTTGGGATAAAGAGAAGAATGCAGTGTTAGAGATTTAAAAGGGCGTTAATTCCATGTGAATTAACGCCCTTTTGGCTTGCTAAAGATGCCCTTTAGCCTTTGAACTCTTTTACCTTTGAACTTTTACCTTTGAACTTTGAGGTTTGAACATTGAACTTTATGATATGAACTTGAAACATTGATGTTTGAACATTGAACTTGGAACTTTCGGTGACTACGAATTTCTCTAATTACGCTAATCCTTATTGCTAAATAATTCGTGTCATTCGCGTAATTAGTAGTCATTAAAGGTACATATCCTAAAGTTCAAAGTTCAAACCTCAAAGTTCAAAGTATAAAAATTCGTGTCATTCGCGTAATTAGTAGTCTTTAAAGGTACATATCATAAAGTTCAAAGTTCAAACCTCAAAGTTCAAAGTATAAAAATTCGTGTTATTTGCGTAATTCGTAGTAAGCTTAGTGATTTGAGACTACGAATTTCTCTAATTACGCTAATGCTTCTTGTAATGTAATTCGTGTCATTTCAAATTAATATCGGCAAACTTTGAACGGTCACGTAGATAAGATTTTGAAAAATCATGACATAAATTCGGATAAAACATCTAATAGCAAAGATAAAAATACGTGTAAAAAGCAAGTTTGCAATCAACAGAGAGTCAGTTAGTTACAAAGTGGTAAAGTAAAAGGTGCTTAGTTGGTCTTCAAAAGGGCATTAGTAACATTCCAAAAGAGCATCTTCTGCAAGTCAATTAGGCGTCTTTTAAAAGCCAAAAGAGCATGTATTGTGAAGATTAAGGTAATATATTCCAACAATAATCAATGCAGAGATAGTAAAAAAATAACGAATTTTCTTGTTTTAAAAAAAACATTTTGTATATTCGCAGCGTGTTAATATAAAGAATACGATTGATAGACAAGTTTTAAATTATGAAATACACCTCTTGTAGAGAATATAATTGCAGACAAACGGATAGAAAAGTTCGGTTTATGCCTGTAAAATCCATTCGGTTCTTTTCATCCAAGAACTCTAATCATTATTGGACAGAGTATGATCAGACAAAAACGTAGGATATGGCTAAAATGCTCTACCTTCTTGATATATCTTAGAAAGAATCTTCTGGATTTACAACCTACAAGCAAGCGTTATTTCCTTACCTAAAAGATAATTTAGAGGAATCTCTATTACCCCATACCTCTTGTGAACAATACGAATCAAACGTTGAGAATAAAATATGAAAACCTTTTGTACAACTTTAATTTTGTTATGCCTTACTGTCTGCATATCAGCACAAACCTTAGACAATACTATTACCATTGAAGGTAGAGTGCAAGACTTTGTTACTCATGTAGATGTCCCTAACTGCTTAGTTGAAGTGCTAAATGCTAATGACAGCTCAGTCGTTGCTTCCCAGAAGGCTCTTGAAGAATATCAGAGTGGCGAACAGAGCTGGAAAACATCTGAATATAGGATAACGATTCCACGTAAGGAGGGTGATTATATCCTTCGTGTTACCGAAGAAGGTTATACACCTACCTACGTAAAGCTCCCACTACATCATTTTTACAAGCGAGAGATAAGTAGAGAAGTTGCTACTATCTTTCTGAAACGACCGAAAATAGTAGACTTAAATGAGGTGGTTGTTAAGGCTACAAAGGTGAAGTTCTACCATAAAGGCGATACGATTGTTTATAATGCCGATGCTTTCCAGTTAGGTGAAGGCTCTATGCTCGACGCCCTTATTCGTCAGTTGCCCGGTGCTGAACTAAGCAAGGATGGACGCATATATGTTAATGGCAAGTTTGTTGAGAATTTGCTTCTCAATGGAAAAGATTTTTTCCGTGGAGATAATACTGTCATGTTTGAGAATCTGCCTACTTATATGGTAAACCAAGTAAAAGTGTATGACCGTCTTGGCGAAAATAGTCGTTTTCTCGGGCAAGAGGTGGCAGGAGACAAGAAATACGTGATGGATGTTCAACTGAAAAAGCAATACAACATTGGATGGGTAGGTAATGTGGAAACTGGTGGAGGGACAAAGGAACGCTACTTGGCTCGTCTATTTGCTATGCGTTTTACTGATCACTCTCGTTTGGCTATCTATGGAAATATGAACAATCTAAACGACGACCGTAAGCCTGGTGAGAATGACAACTGGTCGCCTTCTGATCTTTTTGGTGGGTTGACACAGCAACAGTTAGGAGGTCTTGACTATAATATAGATGCACGCAGTGGTAAGTATAAACTTAGTGGAAATGCACAGGTTAGGCATGCTGACAACACGATAGTGAATAACACTAATCGTACAAATTTCCTTGCCAACGGAGATACATACGACCGTATGGTAGCGAATAATAGAAATCACAATTTTACGCTCTCCACCGATCATCAGTTCTATTTTGAGTTTAAGAATGCCAACTTGAATATCAAGCCACGTTTTAACTACCAATATTATAACAATAAAAGCGGATATTCTTCGCTGACGCTTAATCGTAGTTTTACGTCTTTCTCAAAGGCGCAGTTGGATAGTTTGTACACACCAATGATAGGTAGGGAGTTGGTACGTACAGCTATTAACAGAAATCTTCGCAATGGATTATCAATTGGACATTCTTTAGAAGGTTCGGTTTCGATGGAGTCTTTAATTAAGTTCAAGCATTCTCCCGACCATATCACCCTTTATGCTGACGCTTCTTTGAAGCATGCTACTGAGGATAGCTTTGACCGTAACCGCATTGATTATTATACCAACGGTCAGCAAAGTAATACAGACTTCCGCAACCGATATTTCAACAACCGTCCTGACCACGGCTACAGCATGACAGGTAAAGTGACTTACAGCTATTTAGTAAAGCGGGGCATGTTCTTCGACTTTAGTTATAAATACAATCGGACTACCTCAAACCGATATTCTTCACTCTATCGTCTTGACCAGTTAGCAGATTGGGGAATTAATTCAGAGCGCGAGCTTGGAACACTTCCTTCTGTGGATGCTTATAACAGAGTAATGGATATTCATAATAGTTATGACAGCAGGCAGACGGATAATACCCATACCCTCGGTGCCTTTCTTGTATGGAATAAGAAAACGACGAAGTCGGAGTGGTGGGCACAGCTTGTACCTAATTTATCGCTGCTTTCACGGACGATGCATTATCATAGTGGAAATGTAGATACGACTTTTACGAAACGTTCTATACTTTACAATATGTATAGTACGTTCATCAAATGGCGTAGTACTGATCACAAATATGAATTCATGCTTCAATATCATGTGAACGGGCAAGCTCCAGACATGAACCTGTTTGTAAACATCCTCAATACCACTGATCCATTAAACGTAACAATGGGTAATACCAATTTGAAACCATCCTATAAGCACGAACTTATATCACACTTCCTACGTATATATCCGAAAAAAGGTCTGATGTGGTTAATAGAGGCTCAATATATCCCCACTGTTAACGCTATTGCTATGGGCTATACCTACGACAAGGCTACAGGACAGCGAACATTCAGACCAGACAATGTGAATGGTAATTGGCGAGGTCAGCTTGCTTTAGGTGGCGCTGGACCATTGACCAAAAATCGCAAGTTGGATTTTAAAGCTATGGCTGGGTTAAGATATGAGAAGAGTGTCGACCTTATTGGTTTGGCAGGCACGTCTGCATCTAATAGGAGCATAGTAGAATCGTTAAACTACATTGGTGATTTACAACTGAACTATAGGCTTGGGCAATCTTCCATTGGTTTCATTAGTAAAGGAAACTGGGCACATGTCGATGGCTCTCGTGAAGACTTTAAGGCATTTAATGTGAGTGATTTCAATTACGGTTTAACAGCACAATTACAGTTGCCATGGGATTTCCGACTTGGGACTGACCTGACAATGTACAGTCGCCGAGGTTATTTAGATAAGTCGATGAATAGCGATGATTTGGTGTGGAATGCCCGTCTATCACGCTCATTCTTCAAAGGACAACTTACCTTATTGCTTGATGGCTTCGACATTCTTGGTCAGCTGAATAATGTCACACGGACGATGAATGCACAAGGAATCACAGAAACTTACAGTAATGTTATTCCCCGCTACGTGATGCTACATGCCGTCTATCACTTCAATATTATTCCTAAGAAAAAATGAAAAGTATAAGACCCTTCTGAACTTTGAACTCTTTTACCTTTGACCTTTGACCTTTGAGTTTTGAACTTTATGATTTGAAACTACGAATTTCTCGAATGACACGAATTATTTAGCAATAAGGATTCGCGTAATTAGAGAAATTCGTAGTCTTATACGTTAAAGTTCAATGTTCAAACCTCAAAGTTCAAAGGATAAAAAAGTTCAATGTTCAAAGTTCAAACCTCAAAGTATACTAATTCGTAGTCTTATACGTTAAAGTTCAGAGTATAATAATTCGTTTAATCCAAACACTTTTTTATGATTTCATCGTTGATGCCATTTTCTTTCATTCTTTTAGCCACAACTTGTTTATAATCATTTGCTTCATGGTAGTGGAATATCATGTGTCCAAGTTCCTCCAAAGCTTTTTCAATACGTTTCCTGCCTTGCTCGGTCTTCAAATCAATATCGGCAAACTTCGATCTATCACGGTGGAGATTAAGGTAATATATTCCCCCAATAATCAATGCAGATATAGCAGATATATCTATATCCTTAAATTTCCCTTTGTAAGTATTGACAAGAGGTAATGTGTGCATTTCCCTAAGCATAGCTGTACGAACCGTAGTTTCATTTCCTTCTGCTATTTCCCAACGCAGTAATTCCAGCATTACGGATTTGTCTTGAAGTGACTTATGCACATCCTTGAAGATGTCGATATAACCTAATTCGGAATCAGTAGGAAATGGAATATTAGTCAGGACATCCTTAAACCAATAGTCGTATCTCTTAACGAATTCATCATAAAATTCGCTAAGATTATCATATCTGTTATAGAAAACAAGCGGCTCTATTCTGGCTTTTTTAATGAGTTCTGTCACCAACATTGATGCAAAGCCTTTTTTCTTGATCAGACTTTCTGCTGCCTTGATAATGTCTGCCTGTATATCGACGTTTGTCCTTCTGTATCTTTTGGGTTTATTTTCTTCTTCTGCCATCTAAATAAGGTATTGATTTTCTGATTTCCAAAAGAGCGGTCACTAATTACTCTAACTATTCAATCTCGTGGGAAGCAATACACTGACTCTAAGTCGTGTTTCCTTGGTTCTTACTGCAGGGTATGTGATACCGCTTACAAAGATACATCTTTTCTGTAATTCTTTTGCGATTTCGTATATATTTTTATTATCTCTGTCCATAAATGGAAAATGGCTGATAAGAAGCAACCTATATTATAGCCACTTTACCCAAGCATTTATAATATTCAGCTGTTCCTTTGCCGTTTCCCATAACTTCAACATGGGCATTATCCAACATAAGAAGCCAATTGTATTTCTTATATACTGCAAAAGACACTGGAAGTTATGGTAATGTTCGATAACATTCTCGTTTGGAGTAATCTCTAAATCCTTTTAATGAAATAATCTTTTGTCCATATCAATATTGTATAGTTAGTAAATAGTACTACAAATATATCAAAAATACTAATAAAAAAGACAAATTCTAAAGAAAATAAGAAAAATTCTTGTTTTAAACAATTTATATTTGTATATTTGCAGCGTGTTAATATAAAGAATACGATTGATAGACAAGTTTTAAATTATGAAACACATCTCTTGTAGAGAATATACTTGCAGGCAAACTGATAGAAAAGTTCGGTTTATGCCTGTAAAATCCATTCGGTTCTTTTCATCCAAGAACTCTAATCATTATTGGACAGAGTATGATCAGACAAAAACGTAGGATATGGCTAAAATGCTCTACCTTCTTGATATATCTTAGAAAGAATCTTCTGGATTTACAACCTACAAGCAAGCGTTATTTCCTTACCTAAAAGATGAATTAGAGAAATTTCTATTACCCCATACCTCATGTAAACAATACGAATTAAAAATTGAGAATAAAATATGAAAACCTATCACAAACTATTACTCTTAATATTATTCCTACCATTTTGTGGTAATATATCTGCCCAGCAAAAACAAGGTAAGGCAACACTTCCTTCACCCTTCGAATATGGAATAAGGAATATGAAAAAAGTTGGGACGAGTAAAATCCGTATCAGGTATGCTTTTCAAGCACAAGATTTGAATGATATGGATACGTGGATTGACTGTGGACAACTTCTTACAGATGGCGAACAGACTCAATATTCAAGTTATTTCCTTTCTGAAAGTAATAAAGCTTTATTAAACTGGATGAAAGAGCATGCTGATGCAGGCTTTTATCCCAGTGAGCTAAATCTGAGAGGCAGGATGAAGGATTATTGGACAGAATACCAGTATTCTCAAATCTTCGTTCATGGCAATGAGTTAACAGAGTGGGCTGTAATGCCTTTGGTAGAATCACAGCAATGGAGATATAAGGAATCCTACCCATCTATGAAATGGACACTTGGGAAGGATAAGAAAAATATTTGCGGATATGAATGCCAGAGTGCCACATGTCATTGGCGAGGTCGCGACTATGTAGCTTGGTTTACACAACAAATACCCTTGAGGTCTGGTCCATGGAAGTTTGGAGGATTGCCCGGTCTTATTATGAAAGTGTATGATACAAAAAATCTCTACACATGGGAGGCAGTTGGTGTGGAAAATGGAGAATTTCCTATTTTGCAATTGGATGAAAAGAAATTCAAAGACACTACTCGTGAAAATGTTTGGAAAATGCAGCGTGATTATAACGTGAAGTTTAATGAACTGTTTGGTAGATTTAATGCACAAGGTCAGCCTGTTACAAAACGTTATCCTTATAATCAACTGGAATTAGAATGAAACAGCTATTTACTTTCTTTTTATTTATATTCATTTCGAGTATATCTTCTGCGCAGACTGTTATTACGGGGCATGTTCAAGATAGTAAAGGGAAAACGGTAGAATCATTCGTGACGCTATCGACGAAGAGTTCTGGAACCACAGAAAGCTATGCCGACGTAGATGCCAAGGGTCTCTATAAACTGGAGTATACAGGCGAAGCTGATTCACTTGTATTGACAGTGTCGGGTATGAATATTGGCAATGTGACTCGTGTAATAGCCAATAAGTCGCAAGTAGTTGATTTTACTGTAGACTCAAAAGCATTAAGGCTGAAGGAGGTCGTTGTTAAAGCTGAAAAGATTCGTCAAGCAGGCGACACCTTGAATTATAATGTAGCTGCCTATCGTGATAATAACGATCGCGTTATTGTCGATGTTTTAAAGAAGATGCCTGGTATTGGAGTTTCTGAGGATGGCAGTATTTCCTATAATGGCAAGAAAATCAAAGAATTCTATGTCGAGAATATGGACTTGCTTCAAAGCCGTTATAACATTGCTACCTCTAATATTTCGGCACAGGATGTGGCAACTGTACAGATAATGCAAAACCATCAGCCCGTACGATCTATGAAGGACTTAATTCCGAGCAGTGATGTCGCTATTAATATTAAACTTCGTAAAGATGCTAAAGGAACTTTTGCGCTGACAGCAATGGTAGGGGCAGGAGGTGAAGAAGCTGGTAGAGGTGACCGCTTCTTATGGCAGGGTGAGCTTGTGGGAATGTACTTTGGCAAGAAGCAGCAGAATATAACCCTTTACAAGGGAAATAATATCGGAAATGATGTTGCAAAGGAATTCCAAGAGAAGAATGGTCACGAATTGTTTTACGGAAGTATTCCCCTATCGCTAAAGATGATGGCATCTCCGGGCATTCAACAAAATAGATATTTACAAAACCATACTCATGTGTTTTCAACCAATCAGATATGGAAGTTGGATAGTCTGACTGACATTACTCTTAATGCTGTCTATCATGAAGACCGCATCCGTGAATGGGGTGAGAGTGTGAGTGATTATTACATGAATCCTACGCAAAGAATGTCGATTCGTGAGTCAGCAGAGGCAATCAGCCATATACACCACTTGTCTGCTTCCGCAAGGTATCAGGCAAACAAAACGAAGAATTACTTGTTGGATAAGTTAAATCTTAATGTAGACTGGAATAGTAAGGATGGAAGTGGAACTATGGAAAGCGGGAGAGGGACACCTTTAGGCATTTATCAGCACTTAAAAAGTCCCTCATTCACCATCGAAAATACATTTCATTTTTTACATAACACAGGAAAAAAGTCATATACTTTTCATTTAGCTGCTGGCTATACTCAGACACCTTATATGCTATCTATAACCCCCACTTCTTTTATAAATAGAAGTCTTGCCGACTCTCTTGTACAAGATTATACTTTGAAGAACTTCAATATGAAGGCATTCACAGGACTTGGTTGGAAATGGGGTGTTTTTAAATTAGACTACAATTTCTATACTAATATCAATCTCCAACAGGTTGAATCTGAATTGAAAGGATTTGAAAATCCTAATCCTTCAAACTCATATAGGTTTAACAAATATGAAGTGGGCGTTGAACAGTATACTCAGATTGATTTGGAGAAATGGTTTTTCTCTTTGAACTTACCAGTTGCTTTGAATTTACAGAATTTGAACGACAGATTATTACAAACCAATCGAACATGGACGCATCCCTTCGTCAGTCCTAAAATAGAAGTGAGATTTATCCCATCACAAAATACATGGTTTGTTCTCAACAGCAGTTACTATCATATAATTGATAATGAAGCACAGGCTGGTAAGGGAATGATAATGTATAACTATCGTATGTTTCAACGTAGAATAGTAGAGGAAGCAAGTAGAAGCAAAACACTGTATAGTACCTTTGCCCTTTACCACAAGAATACTTATCGTCAGTTTTTCATAAATACAAATGTTTCATGGCTTCATACGCACAGTAATGATGTAACAAGTATTGAATATGATGGCATACAAACTTTAAGCCGGCTTACGCCATTTTCTCATAATGAAGACCAATTAGGTGTTAATGCCGAAGCAAGCAAAGGCTTTAATTTTTGGCGTACAACCCTAAAATTAGTGGGAAGTTATGGATTGACAAATACACGTACGTTAATTCAGAATATGCCTACAGATGTGCGTTCTCGTTATTGGAGTACTTCTACCTATTTAGTATTCACACCAGTAGCTTGGTTGAACATTGCCACTGCATATGCATTCGGACAAAGCCGCAGCTATGTGTCAAGTGCCGATGAGGCTCAAAAAGTAAACAACTCTACTATTCGTCTTGATATGAACATCTATCCTACGTCACGTTTGATTTTGAATTTTGCCGTAGAGGATAATTATAATAACATTACAGCTAAGGATAGACATTGTTGGTTTGGTGATGCTAAAGTAAAATACAAAACTAAGCATATTGATTATGAACTGGATGCCGTAAACCTTTTTAACCGTTCAGTATTCACTCGTGTAACCTACAATGGTTTGGATATGTTTACCAATACGAGTTATCTACGCCCACGCCATATTGCTTTCTCTATGAGATTCAAACTGTTATAAGATTTTCCGAAATATAAACTAAAAATCTTATATAATAAGGGACACGGAGTTACGTAGGGGACGGAGGTAAAGGCAATATCACGGAGGTGCCGACGGTACAAAGAGCGACGGTGCCTTTGTTGATTTGGAAGAGTTGTATATTAAATCCTCTATTCACTCCGTGCCTCTGCGTGTCATTTCTTAAAGTCCTAAACGTAAAAGGCAAACCTTAATCATTCTAATCTTATGAAGTCCCCCTTTTTTTTGTTAGAATTTTTCACATGCTGATTATGTAAAGACCATAAAACGGCTTGCAATTAACGCCCTTTTGGCTTGCTAAAGATGCTCTTTAGTCCCCTTACTAACGCCCTTTTGAAACCTTACTAAGCACCTTTTAAAATATTCTCCTGCAACCACTTGATAACAAGGTACTTATAACGGTACTAAAAATACTTGTTTTTAGCTCTTTTCCTCACTTTTTCTGGACAGGATGTAATAATATTTCAAAAGGTAAATCTCAAAAAATCAAAGTTCAAAGTTCAAAGGTCAAACAACGTTCTTCTGTTACTTTGTCTTCTAATACTCTGTCTTAGTCCCCCCTATCGCTATTAACTCGTTAACTTGTCCACTCTTTAACTCGTCAACACGAAAAAAGGATACTGCCGAAGCAATATCCTTTCTTGAGTATATATTTTGCAAAGTTTATGGGGATAGACGATTATCCTGTCCCTCATAAATTAAATGGAATTAGAGTGAACCGTTGTTTGCCTGACGAACCATCTCAGATGATGCATAGAGGTAAACCTCTACACGGCGGTTAGCCTGACTAACAGTCTTGTTCTCGATAGGGTTGGCACTACCGAAGCCCTGTACTGAACGAATCTGACGCCTGCTTACACCACGACCCTTGAGGTAAGATGATACTGCTTCAGCACGGCGCTGTGACAATGGGAGGTTGATGTTGTCGTTACCAGAAGCATCAGTGTAACCCTGGATAGCAACGTCACAGTTAGAGTTGCGCTGCATCAAAGAAGCGAACTTTGTGAGGTCGTTCTTAGCTGATGCGCTGAGGTTTGAACCGTTCAATGGGAAGAGGATACCAGAGTCGAAGGTAACCTTCACACAGTCTAAACCATTAGCATCTGTCACCTTGTCGACACGTGCGTTTGGCAACTGCTGTGCTGCCTCGCGTGCTACCTTGTCCATGTGACGACCGATGAGGGCACCTGCACCAGCACCTACAGCACCACCGATAGCAGCACCAATAGCTGTGCTCTTACCATTACGACCTATAATCTGACCAACGATGCCGCCTAATGCTGCACCAGCACCGCCACCGATTAATGTACCTGTACCTTGCTTTGTCTGACAACTTACGACAGTGAGGAGACACATTCCTGCTGCCATCATTTTCATATTCTTCATAATCAAACGTATTTATTGATTAATATCTTTTACCTTTTGACTTGGCTTTTTAGCCGCACCTTAATTCATTTTAATTCGTGCAAAGTTAAACAAATATATGCCATTGGGCACGCATTGCCAACATTTTTTTGTATTTTTGCAAAAAATAAAGCTAACTCGGCAAAGTGAAGCAAGTTTCGTTTGCACTCATTTGCATTATTTTCGCAAAGGATAGGCTGGTAGTAGCAAGTGGGAATGTGATTCCCTGTGGTCTTGACTTTCTCAGCCGTATCTGTGTGCAAAGTTAGTGTTTCAAGGCATACTCGCAAAAGGGAAATGCCTATAATAGCATGGGAAATCCCCTAAAGGTGCAAAATAAAAAATAGAATAATATATTTATGGCAAAAGAACTAAAAGAGATGACCAAGAGAGCAGACAACTACTCTCAATGGTACAATGACTTGGTAATAAAGGCAGACTTGATTGAGCAGTCTGCCGTACGTGGTTGTATGGTTATCAAGCCATACGGCTATGCTATCTGGGAGAAGATTCAGGCACAGCTTGACAAGATGTTTAAGGAGACAGGTGTGCAGAATGCTTACTTCCCAATGCTGATTCCTAAGAGTTTCCTCTCTCGTGAGGCTGAGCACGTAAAGGGATTTGCCAAGGAGTGTGCCGTGGTTACTCACTATCGTCTGAAGGCTACAGAGGACGGCAATGCAGTGCAGGTTGACCCTAACGCAAAGTTGGAGGAAGAGCTGATTATCCGTCCTACCAGTGAGACAATCATCTGGAATACCTATAAAAACTGGATTCACTCTTGGCGCGATCTGCCATTGATGTGCAACCAGTGGTGTAACGTTATGCGTTGGGAGATGCGTACGCGTCCTTTCCTCCGCACGTCTGAGTTCCTCTGGCAGGAGGGTCACACCGCTCACGCTACACGTGAGGAGGCTGAGAAGGAGGCGCAGACCATGTTGCGTGTCTATGCTGACTTCGCCGAGAAGTGGCTTGCTGTCCCTGTCGTACAGGGTGTGAAGAGTGAGACTGAGCGTTTTGCTGGTGCGTTGGATACCTATACTATTGAGGCAATGATGCAGGACGGTAAGGCTCTCCAGAGCGGTACTTCTCACTTCTTAGGTCAGAACTTCGCAAAGTCGTTCGACGTTACCTTCCTTAATAAGGAGAACAAGCCAGAGTATGTTTGGGCTACCTCATGGGGTGTTAGTACCCGATTGATTGGTGCGCTCATCATGACCCACTCTGACGATAACGGTCTCGTTCT
>ERZ773031.868-NODE-868-length-15833-cov-7.174483_pt1 | contig 15833 bp, 12 predicted proteins | sample MGYA00511666_ERZ773031 | MGnify/ENA primary metagenome ERZ773031 (study PRJEB29015, sample SAMEA2738135) | human oral metagenome | biome: human oral; feature: human-associated habitat; material: saliva | place: China | collected 2250 ...
AATTCTAGATATTAATATCTTATACTATGGTGGTGAATAATGAAAAAAGCACTTTTAATATTAATGACAATTTTTTTTATATTTTTTCTTAATATGTGTATAGTACATATCCCTAAAGATCATTATGTATTACTTGCTGAGAATACATTTATATCTACAGAGGAAAAAGAAAAAGTGTATAAAACTTTTAATTTTGAAAGAATTTATTTAACAGAAGATCAATCAATTGAGTTTTACATTTTTGATAATCCAAAAGTAAATTTAGAATTAGTAAGAGTAGAGATATTTTATGAAAATAAAATGGTGGGAATGGTAAATATAAATAAGAAAATAGATGATTTAGATAATAATGGAGTTGATTTCTTAGATGAAACAGGAAGAAAAATATTTACTAAGATTTGTTTTTTAGAAAAAGATTTTTTTAGAATTATGGGAAAAGATTATGAAATATATAATAAAAACTATCCAAATGGTGAATTTGAAATTGCTATTTACTTAAGAAATTTAAAAACAAATGAAATATTAAAAGTGAGTAGAAAATGTAGGATTTATTTTGAAAAAAAGGGGTATGAATTTTTTATACCAAGTGTGTAGAAAAATTTTTATAAAAAGGTTAAAAAAAGAGAAATTTTTGAGCGAAAAAATGCTTTAAAAATCCCTCTTTTTTTATTTCTATTTTAGTGGATAGTGTAAAAAATAAAAACAAAGTAAAAAAACAAATTTTATTTTATGTTCATAAATTGAAAAAGTGCAACATAATTATATAAATTATATATGATAATGATATAAAATATATAGAGTTGAGGAGCTATAGATGTTTGCTAATGCGTGATTTGTATGCTAGAATAGGATAATTAAAAATTCTTAGGAATATTATAAGAATAAAGGGGTGGACTTGATGGAAGAAAATAAACCAATTTTATGTGAGATGAAAAATCTCTGTACTGCTTTTAGAATTAAGGATGACTATTTCAACGCTGTTGAAAATGTAAATCTATCACTTTATCAAAACGAAGTGTTAGCCATAGTTGGAGAATCTGGTTGTGGGAAAAGTACATTAGCAACAACAATAATGGGACTACATAATTTTAACTTTACAAAAGTTTCAGGAGAAGTAATTTTTGAAGGAAAAAATATCCTTAATTCAACCGAAGATGAGTACAATAAAATCAGAGGTGGAAAAATAGGAATGATATTTCAAGATCCCCTTTCTGCATTAAATCCGTTACAAAGAATAGGACAGCAAATAGAAGAAGGACTTATATATCACACTAAACTAAATGCTGAACAAAGAAAAGAGAGAGCTTTTGAACTATTAAAAAGAGTTGGAATTGAGAAACCTGAAAGAATTTACAAACAATTCCCACATCAACTTTCTGGAGGAATGAGACAAAGAGTAGTTATAGCTATAGCTCTTAGTTGTAAGCCAAAAATATTGATAGCAGACGAACCAACAACTGCTCTTGATGTTACAATTCAAGCACAAATACTAGACTTGATTGCAGACTTACAAGAAGAAATAAAAGCTGGAATTATTTTAATAACTCATGATTTAGGAGTAGTGGCTCAAATAGCTGATAGAGTTGCTGTAATGTATGCAGGTGAAATAGTAGAACTTGCAACAAGTAAAGAAATTTTTACTAATCCTTTACATCCATACACAAGAAGTTTGTTAAAGTCAATACCGCAACTTGATACAAACGAAAATGATGAACTTCATGTTATCAAAGGTATGGTACCTTCATTAAAGAATCTACCAAGAAAAGGTTGTAGATTCTCAGCGAGAATACCTTATATCCCAAAAGAAGCACATGAGGAACATCCAGGATTCCACGAAGCATTTCCAGGACACTTTGTGAGATGTACTTGTTGGAAAACTTTCAAATTTGAGGAGAATGATAAAAAATGAGCTTATTAGAAATTAAAAATTTAAAAGTACACTATCCTATCAGAGGAGGTTTTTTTAACAAGGTTGTGGATCATGTATATGCTGTTGATGGTGTAAGCATGGTAATAGAACAAGGAAAGACTTATGGTCTAATAGGAGAGTCTGGATCAGGAAAATCTACTATAGGAAAGACAATAATAGGATTGGAAAAGGCAACTGCTGGAGAAATTCTATATAATGGAAAAAATATACTAGATCCAAAAGTTAGAAAAGAATTAAAATTCAATAGTGAAGTACAAATGATATTTCAAGACTCAATGTCAAGTCTGAATCCTAAAAAAAGAGTATTAGATATTTTGGCAGAACCAATTAGAAATTTTGAAAAATTAAGTAAGGAAGAAGAAAAAGAAAAAGTATATCAATTACTTGAAATAGTAGGAATGCCACAAGATTCAATATATAAATATCCTCATGAATTCTCAGGAGGACAAAGACAAAGATTAGGAATAGCGAGAGCCATTGCTTGTAAACCTAAACTTATCATAGCTGATGAACCAGTATCAGCACTAGATTTATCAGTTCAAGCACAAGTTTTGAACTATTTAAAGAACATTCAAAGAGAATTAAATCTATCTTATATATTTATTTCACATGATTTAGGAGTCGTTAGACATATGTGTGACTATATTTATATTATGCACAGAGGTAAATTTACTGAAACAGGAACAAGAGAGGATATCTATAAGGATGCTAGACATATCTATACAAAGAGATTGATAGCTTCTATACCTCAAATAAACCCTGAAGCTAGAGAAGAACTAAAGCAAAGAAGAGAAAATGTAGAAAAAGAATATGAAAAACTATATTCTCAATTCTATGATGAAAATGGAAAAGTTTTTGATCTAGAAAAAATTTCAGAAACACACTCTGTAGCAAGCTCTACAAAGATATAATTATAAAAAGGACGGTAATAAATTATGTGGAAAACAATACTTAGAAGAGTTTTATTGATGATACCTCAACTTTTTGTATTAAGTTTGTTAATCTTTATTTTAGCAAAATTAATGCCAGGGGATGCTTTATCAGGAATGATAGATCCTACAGTTGATGCTGAAACAATAGAAAAAATAAGATTACAATTAGGATATTATGATCCTTGGTATATACAATATTTTAGATGGGTAAAAAATGCTTTTCATGGTGATTTAGGAATAAGTTATACTTATAAATTACCTGTATTGACTGTTATCGGAGCAAGAGCAATGAATAGTTTTAGTTTATCTATTTTAGCCTTAACTATTATGTACTGTATAGCACTTCCAGTTGGAATATTTGCAGGGAAGAATCAAGGTTCTAAATTTGATAAAGGGGTTATACTATTTAACTTCTTTACATACGCAATACCTTCGTTTGTAATGTACTTATTTGCTATATTATTATTTGGTTATAAATTAAAATGGTTCCCAACTATAGGTTCTGTTGATGCAGGACTTGTAAAAGGAACATTTGCATATTATATGAGTCGTTTACATCATATGATTCTACCAGCTATGTGTATAGCTATTCTTAGTACAACAGGAACAATACAATATTTAAGAAATGAAGTAATAGATGCCAAAACAGCTGACTATGTAAAAACTGCAAGAAGTAAAGGTGTTCCTATGAGAAAGGTTTATACAAAACATATATTTAGAAACTCTTTACTACCTATAGCTGCTTTCTTTGGATTCCAAATATCTGGACTTTTAGGAGGATCAGTAATAGCTGAAACTATTTTTAACTATCAAGGTATGGGAAAATTCTTCATAGAATCTATACTTACAAGAGACTATAGTGTAGTTACAACACTAATATTACTTTATGGACTACTTTTCTTATTAGGTTCATTATTATCAGATATTACAATGGCAATAGTTGATCCAAGAATAAGAATAGAGTAAGGAGGAGATTTTATGGAAAAAAATATTAAGGATCCGGTTAAAGCAGAAAACCCAACAGGTTTTTCCGTTATAGTGAGAGAGTTTAAAAAGGATAAATTAGCACTTTTCTCTTTCTTTGCAGTAACAATATTTATAATAGCAGTGTTTGTTGCATCAATGTTTATTAATTTACAACAGCTACAAACAGTTGATATTTTTAGAAAATATGAAGCTCCTTCTTTCAACAATTTCTGGAATTTCTTTGGAAGAGATTCTGGAGGACGTAGTGTAATGGGATATGTTATTGTTGGAGCAAGAAACTCAATAACAATAGGAGTTATTATAACTATAGTAACAACATTTATAGGACTTTTTGTAGGTCTTTGTATGGGATATTATGGTGGAAAAATAGATGCTTGGGGAATGAGAATAGTTGACTTCATCAGTATCATGCCTTCAGTTATGATCATTATAGTTTTCGTTAGTATAGTACCTAAATATGGAATTTTTCAGTTTATTTTGATTTTTAGTATGTTCTATTGGACAAGAACAACAAGACTTGCTAGATCTAAAACTTTATCTGAAACAAGAAGAGACTATGTAAATGCTTCTAAGACTATGGGAACTAGTGATTTAAAAATAATGTTTAGTGAAATATTACCAAATATTTCTTCAATAATTATAGTAAATGGAACTTTAGCACTAGCTTCTAATATAGGTATAGAAGTTGCTCTATCATTCTTAGGTTTTGGACTACCAGCAGCAACACCTTCATTAGGAACATTGATATCTTATGCTTCTAAGCCTGAAATAATTCAATATAAGGCTTATGTATGGTTACCAGCAGCATTAGTTTTACTATTTATGATGTTAGGAATAAACTATATAGGACAAGCTTTAAGAAGAGCAGCGGATGCAAAACAAAGATTAGGATAACAATAAATATAATAATATAGAGAAAGGGTGAAATGTATGAAAACGAAATGGTTAAAAGTGTTTGGACTGTTTACTGGTTTACTGTTATTAGCTTCTTGTGGAGATGTGAATGGAGGTTCAAAGGACGCAGGAAAAGAAAAAGAACTTGTAGATGTTTCAGCTATTGAAAAGAAATATCCTTCTTATTTTAAAAGTGATGCAGAAGCTGTTCAAGTAGATACTCTAAAAGTAGCTATAGTATCAGATTCTCCTTTTAAAGGAATCTTTAATGGTTTCCTTTATTCAGATGCTATTGACAATAGATTTATGAAGTATACTATGAATGGAGCCTTCCCTATAGATGATGACTTAAAACTTATCTTAGATAGTGATGAAACTCCTATAAAAGTTACTATAAATCCTGAAGAAAAAACTGTTACATACAAAATTAATCCAAACTTTAAATGGTCAAATGGAGACCCTGTAACAACTAAAGATATAGTTAAAACTTATGAAATATTTGCAAATCAAGATTATATAGTAAGCTCTAAATCTTTAAGATTCAGTAAAAATAGAAAAGCTATTGTAGGTATAGAAGAATATAACGAAGGAAAGGCTGATAAAATATCAGGACTTGAAGTTATAGATGACTCTACAATGAAAATACATCTAAAAGAAGTAACTCCTTCTACATACTGGGGAGGAAATTTTGCAGGAGAATTAATTAATGCAAAGCAATTTGAAGGAATACCTATGGATAAAATTGCTGAATCAGATGCTTTAAGAAAAAATCCTCTATCTTATGGACCTTATGTTATTAAACAAATAATACAAGGTGAAAAAGTTGTATTTGAAGCTAACCCTTATTATTATAAAGGTGAACCTAAGATAAAAAGAATTGAAATGGAAGTTTTACCTTCATCTCAACAAGTTGCAGCTATGAAAGCAGGAAAATATGATATAATATTTGGTGCAAGTAATGATGTTTTCCCTGAAGTAGAAAAATTGGATAATATCAATATTGTAACTAAAAAAGCATCGTATATGAACTATATTGCATTTAAATTAGGTAAATGGGATGCTGAAAAGAATGAAGTTGTAACAAATCCTAATTCAAAAATGTATGACATCAATTTAAGAAAAGCTATGGCTTATGCTATAGATAATGATGCAATTGGAGAACAATTCCATCACGGATTAGCTACTACAGCTAAATCACAACTTTCTCCTTTATTCCCATCATTACATGATCCAAGTATAAATGGATATAGAATTGACATTGAAAAAGCTAAACAATTACTTGATGAAGCTGGATATAAAGATGTTGATGGAGATGGAATAAGAGAAGGAAAAGATGGAAAACCTATTAAATTTACTTTTGCTATGATGTCAGGTGGAGATATAGCTGAACCTCTTTCACAATATTATTTACAACAATGGAAGTCTATAGGACTTAATGTTGAATTAGTTGACGGAAGATTATTGGATATAAATAACTTCTATGATAGAGTAGAGGCAGATGATCCTGCTATAGATTTCTGTTTAGCAGCTATAGGTTTTGGTTCAGATCCTCAACAAGTAAGTTTATTTGGAAAAACTGCAGGATTTAATATTTCACGTTATACTTCTGAAACATTAGAAAAGGCATTAGCTAACACAGTGTCTCCAGAAGCTATAGACGATCAAAAGAGAGCGGAATTTTATAAAGAATATGAAAGAGTATTTATGGATGAAATCCCTGTAGTTCCTCAATTAAATAAATATGAATACTTAGTTGTAAATAAGAGAGTAAAAATGTTTGACTGGACAGAAAGCATGAGAGCTTTTGGAGAAGAATTTGACTGGTCTAAACTAGAAGTAACAGCTAAAGAACCTTTAGCATCAGAAACAAAATAATAAAAACAAAAAATTGTAATAAAATGTATTAGGAGGAAATAAAGAAATGAAATTTAAAAAGATCTTAGCTTTAATCAGTGGAGTGCTACTACTAGCTTCTTGTGGTGGTATCAATGATGGAGGAGCTAAAGATGCAAAAAAAGAAGCAGTTGATGTATCAACTGTTGAAAGTCAATACCCAAGTTATGTAGAAAATGAAGGAACTCCAGTGGAAGCTACAGTTCTAAAAGTTGCAGTAGTATCAGATTCACCTTTTAGAGGAATCTTTAATGGATTTTTATACAGTGATAGCTTAGATGGAAGTTTTATGGCAAGTACTATGAATGGAGCTTTCCCTATTGATCCAGATTTAAAAATAATCTTAGACAGTGACGAAACTCCAATAAAAGTAAGTGTTAATCCAGAAGAAAAAACAGTTACATATAAAATTAATCCAAACTTTAAATGGTCAAATGGAGAACCTGTAACAACTAAAGATATAGTTAAAACTTATGAAATAATGGCTAACCAAGAATATATTACTAGTTCAAAGTCATTAAGATATAATAAAAATAGAAAGGCTATTGTTGGTATAGAAGAGTATAACGAAGGAAAGGCTGATAAAATATCAGGACTTGAAGTTATAGATGATTCAACAATGAAAATTCATTTAAAAGAAATGACTCCATCAGTATATTGGGGAGGAAATTTTGTACCTGAATTTGTAAATGCAAAACAATTCGAAGGTATACCTATGGATAAGATAACTGAATCAGATGCTTTAAGAAAGAATCCTCTATCTTATGGTCCTTATGTTATAAAAGAAATAGTTCAAGGAGAAAAAGTAATATTTGAAGCTAACCCTTATTACTATAAAGGTGAACCTAAAATAAAAAGATTAGAAATGGAAATTCTACCTCCTTCTCAACAAGTTGCAGCTATAAAATCTGGAAAATATGACATAGTTTTAAAAGTTAGTCCAGAAATTTTCCCTGAATTAGAAAAATTAGATAATATCAATATATTAACTAAAAAAGCTGGTTCTATGAACTATATCGCATTCAAACTTGGTAAATGGGATGAAGAAAAAAATGAAGTTGTAACAGATCCTAATTCAAAAATGTATGATCTTAACTTAAGAAAAGCTATAGCTTATGCAATTGATATGGATGCAGTAAGTAAACAATTCTACCATGGATTGTCTACTCCAGCAAAATCACAACTTTCTCCATTATTCCCATCATTACATAATCCAGAAATAAATGGATTTAAACAAGATGTGGAAAAAGCTAAACAATTACTTGATGAAGCTGGATTCAAAGATGTTGATGGTGATGGAATAAGAGAAGGTAAGGATGGAAAACCTGTTAAATATACTTTAGCTATGATGTCAGGTGGAGAAATAGCTGAACCTCTTGCACAATACTATATACAACAATGGAAAGCTATAGGACTTGATGTTGAATTACTTGATGGAAGATTATTAGATTCAAAGAACTTCTATAATAGAGTAAATGGAGACGATCCTGCAATAGATTTCTGTATAGCTGGTATAGGTTTTGGAACAGATCCTCAACAATTAGCTATATTTGGAAAAAATGCTAAGTTTAATATTTCTCGTTACATATCAGATAACCTTGAAGCAGCTTTAGATGCAACAGTTTCAAAAGAAGCTATGAATGAAGAATACAGAGTAAAAGCTTATAAAGATTATGAAAAGGTATTTATGGAAGAAATTCCAGCTGTCCCTATATTAAATAAGCTAGATATCTTAGTTGTAAATAAGAGAATTAAAAAATATGATTGGAGACCAAATGTAGATGGAAAACCTAATACATTCAAATGGTCTATGATAGAAGTTGTAGCACCTCAACCAATTGTAGATTCTAAAAACTAACAATCAACAAAATTAAGGAGGTATAGATATGAATGGTAAACTAAAAAAACTGATTAGTTTATTTGCTGGAATGATGTTACTTGTATCTTGTGGAGATGTAAATGGTGGTAAAGCAGATGCAGCTAAGCAAGATGTAAATTTAAGTGAATTAGAACAAAAATATCCAGCAGCCTATAAAAATGAAGGTGAAGTAGTACCTGTAGATACACTAAAAGTAGCTGTAGTATCAGGTTCTCCTTATAAGGGAATTTTCAATGGATTTCTTTATTCAAGTGGGATAGATAATGCATTTATGCAATATACTATGAATGGAGCTTTCCCAACAAACCCTGATTTTACATTGGTATTAGATAGTGATGAAACTCCGATAAAAGTTACAGTTAATCCTGAAGAAAAAACAGTAACATACAAGATTAATCCAAACTTTAAATGGTCAAATGGAGATCCTGTAACAACTAAAGATATAGTTAAAACTTATGAAATATTTGCAAATCAAGATTATATAGTAAGCTCTAAATCTTTAAGATTCAGTAAAAATAGAAAAGCTATTGTAGGTATAGAAGAATATAACGAAGGAAAGGCTGATAAAATATCAGGACTTGAAGTTATAGATGACTCTACAATGAAAATACATCTAAAAGAAGTAACTCCTTCTACATACTGGGGAGGAAATTTTGCAGGAGAATTAATTAATGCAAAGCAATTTGAAGGAATACCTATGGATAAAATTGCTGAATCAGATGCTTTAAGAAAAAATCCTCTATCTTATGGACCTTATGTTATTAAACAAATAATACAAGGTGAAAAAGTTGTATTTGAAGCTAACCCTTATTATTATAAAGGTGAACCTAAGATAAAAAGAATTGAAATGGAAGTTTTACCTTCATCTCAACAAGTTGCAGCTATGAAAGCAGGAAAATATGATATAATATTTGGTGCAAGTAATGATGTTTTCCCTGAAGTAGAAAAATTGGATAATATCAATATTGTAACTAAAAAAGCATCGTATATGAACTATATTGCATTTAAATTAGGTAAATGGGATGCTGAAAAGAATGAAGTTGTAACAAATCCTAATTCAAAAATGTATGACATCAATTTAAGAAAAGCTATGGCTTATGCTATAGATAATGATGCAATTGGAGAACAATTCCATCACGGATTAGCTACTACAGCTAAATCACAACTTTCTCCTTTATTCCCATCATTACATGATCCAAGTATAAATGGATATAGAATTGACATTGAAAAAGCTAAACAATTACTTGATGAAGCTGGATATAAAGATGTTGATGGAGATGGAATAAGAGAAGGAAAAGATGGAAAACCTATTAAATTTACTTTTGCTATGATGTCAGGTGGAGATATAGCTGAACCTCTTTCACAATATTATTTACAACAATGGAAGTCTATAGGACTTAATGTTGAATTAGTTGACGGAAGATTATTGGATATAAATAACTTCTATGATAGAGTAGAGGCAGATGATCCTGCTATAGATTTCTGTTTAGCAGCTATAGGTTTTGGTTCAGATCCTCAACAAGTAAGTTTATTTGGAAAAACTGCAGGATTTAATATTTCACGTTATACTTCTGAAACATTAGAAAAGGCATTAGCTAACACAGTGTCTCCAGAAGCTATAGACGATCAAAAGAGAGCGGAATTTTATAAAGAATATGAAAGAGTATTTATGGATGAAATCCCTGTAGTTCCTCAATTAAATAAATATGAATACTTAGTTGTAAATAAGAGAGTAAAAATGTTTGACTGGACAGAAAGCATGAGAGCTTTTGGAGAAGAATTTGACTGGTCTAAACTAGAAGTAACAGCTAAAGAACCTTTAGCATCAGAAACAAAATAATAAAAACAAAAAATTGTAATAAAATGTATTAGGAGGAAATAAAGAAATGAAATTTAAAAAGATCTTAGCTTTAATCAGTGGAGTGCTACTACTAGCTTCTTGTGGTGGTATCAATGATGGAGGAGCTAAAGATGCAAAAAAAGAAGCAGTTGATGTATCAACTGTTGAAAGTCAATACCCAAGTTATGTAGAAAATGAAGGAACTCCAGTGGAAGCTACAGTTCTAAAAGTTGCAGTAGTATCAGATTCACCTTTTAGAGGAATCTTTAATGGATTTTTATACAGTGATAGCTTAGATGGAAGTTTTATGGCAAGTACTATGAATGGAGCTTTCCCTATTGATCCAGATTTAAAAATAATCTTAGACAGTGACGAAACTCCAATAAAAGTAAGTGTTAATCCAGAAGAAAAAACAGTTACATATAAAATTAATCCAAACTTTAAATGGTCAAATGGAGAACCTGTAACAACTAAAGATATAGTAAGAACTTATGAAATTGTTGCTAACCAAGAATATATAACAAGTTCTTCATCTTCAAGATTTAACAAAAATAGAAAGAAAATAGTAGGAATACAAGAATATAATGAAGGAAAAGCTGATAAAATATCAGGACTTGAAGTTATAGATGACTCTACTATGAAAATACACTTAACAGAAATAACTCCATCAGTTTATTGGGGAGGAAACTTTGTTAGTGAATTTGTTAATGCAAAACAATTTGAAGGTGTACCTATGGATAAAATCATAGAATCTCCTGCATTAAGAAGAAGTCCTCTATCTTATGGGCCTTACTATATTAAAGATATAGTTCAAGGAGAAAAAGTAATATTTGAAGCTAACCCTTACTACTATAGAGGAGAGCCAAAAATAAAAACTATCGAAATGGAAATCTTACCTCCATCTCAACAAGTTGCAGCTATAAAATCTGGAAAATATGACATAGTATTCAGCCCTGAGTTAAATATTTTCCCAGAAATAGAAAAGTTAGATAATATTAATATACTTACAAGAACTGCTATGGCTTTCAGTTACTTAGGATTCCATGTAGGTAAATGGGATGCTGAAAAGAACGAAGTTGTAACAGATCCTAATTCAAAAATGTATGATATTAATTTAAGAAGAGCTATGGCTTATGCTATAGATAATGATAGTATTGCTAAACAATTCTTCCATGGTTTAGCAATGAGAGCACCATCACCTATAGCTCCAGTATTTACTAAATTACGTAATCCTGAAGTAGAAGGATTCAAAATTGATTTAGAAAAAGCTAAAAAATTACTAGATGATGCTGGATATAAAGATGTTGATGGAGACGGAATAAGAGAAGATAAAGAAGGAAAACCATTAAAAATTAACTTAGCTATGATGTCAGGTTCAGAAATACAAGAACCATTGAGCCAATACTATATCCAACAATGGAAATCTATTGGACTTAATGTTGAATTAGTTGATGGAAGACTTTTAGACTTCAATAACTTCTATGACAGACTAAAAGCTGATGATCCAGGAATAGACTGTTTCTTTGCTGGATTTGGTTATGGTTCAGATCCTCAACAAATGAGTTTATTTGGAAAGAATTCTCAATTCAACAAGGCTCGTTATACATCTGAAACTCTTGAAAAAGCTTTAGAAGCTCAAATTTCTCCAGAAGCTTTAGATGAAGCTAAGAGAATAGAAATCTACCATAACTATGATAAGATATTTATGGAAGAACTACCAGTGGCTCCTCAATTAAATAAGATGGAATACATAGTAGTTAACAAGAGAGTTAAAGAATATGACTGGAAATACGATATTGATATGAAGGAATTTGACTGGTCTAAGATAGAAGTTACAGCTAAAGAACCTATATCAGATTCAAAAAATTAAAAAATTAAATGGGGCTGTTTTTACAGCTCCATTTTTATCTAAAGGAGTTTAATTAATGGAAAAAGGAACAATCATCAGAAAAGAACAAGTAAAGTATATAAATGAAGATGATTATAAAAGAATTTTTGTAGTTTCAGATTTGCATGGTTACTATGATTTATTTTTAAAATTTTTAGAAAAGATAAACCTACAAAAAGATGATTTACTTATAAATCTTGGTGACTCTTGTGACAGAGGAACACAATCTTATGAATTATATGTAAAGTATGATGAAATGATAAAAGAAGGTTATAATGTACTACATTTATTAGGAAATCATGAAGATATGCTATTAACAGCAGTGAATACATTAGATGAAAGTAGTATAGATCATTGGTATAGAAATAATGGAGAAACAACAATAGAATCTTTTAAAAATGTTACAGGGCTAACAAAAGAAGATTTTTATGATAAGGAAAAGAATAAGTTTCTTGTAGATTTTTTATCAACTTTCCCAACTCTTATAGTTTCTGATAAGACTATATTTGCCCATGCAGCATATAATCCTGATCTAAGCCCAGAAGAACAAGAGGAATATTTCTTAATATGGAATAGACAAAATTTTTGGGATAGAAATTTCACTGGAAAGGCTATATATTTTGGACATACTCCTTCAAAAAAGGAAGACCACACTATAGTTTATTATTCTAATAATTGTGCTTGTATAGACTTAGGAACATATAAGTATCAAAAAATGGTGGGAGTCGAAATAAAGAGCAAGGAAGAATATTACATAGACTAATTTTCATTTTAATAAGAAAAAAAGAGCTTACTATAATAAAAAGTTAAAATGAACTGCACCCATAATCTTGGACACAAGATTGGAGGTGCAGTTTTTTGTGAGTAAATTAACAAGAGAAGACAAAATTAAAATATATGAAAGAAGAAAGAAAGGTGAAACTATTCCTTCTTTAGCTAAAAATTTTGATGTTCAGGAATCTAATATTAAATATTTAATTGCTTTAATTGAAAAACATGGATATGATATTCTAAGAAATGGTAAAAATAGAATTTATTCTAAAGAGTTTAAATTGCAAACAATTAATAGAATTTTAATTAATAATGAATCTATAAATTCTGTTGCTATTGATATTGGGTTAGCTTCTAATGGAATTTTACATAATTGGCTTTCAAAATTTAAAGAAAATGGGTATAATGTTGTAGAAAAGAAAAAAGGAAGGAAACCTAAATCTATGACTAAACCTAAGAAAAATGATAAAACATTATCTGAAAAAGAAAAAATTAAACAATTGGAAGATGAAATACTTTATCTAAAAGCTGAGAATGAATACTTAAAAAAATTGAGAGCTCTAGTTCAAGAAAGGGAGCTAAAAGAGAAGAAAAAGTAAGAGTAATAGCCGAACTTAGAGCTAAATATCCTTTCAAAATACTATTAAAGATTGCTGGAATATCAAGATCAGTATATTATTACTATATTGATAAAAAAGATATTGATGAGAAGAACAAAGATATCATTGAAAAAATCAAAGAAATTTACTACGCGAATAAAGGAAGGTATGGTTATCGCAGAGTAACATTGGAATTAAAAAATCAAGGTTTTAATATTAATCATAAAAAAGTTCAAAGACTTATGAAAAAGTTTAATTTACAAAGTATTATCCGTAAAAAAAGAAAATATTCTTCATACAAAGGTCGCATAGGAAAGATAGCTGATAACCATATTAAAAGAAATTTTGAAGCAACAGCTCCAAATCAAAAATGGTTTACAGATGTAACAGAATTTAATTTAAGAGGAGAAAAGTTATACTTATCTCCAATATTAGATGCTTATGGAAGATATATAGTTTCGTATGATATTTCGCGCAGTCCTAACTTGGAGCAGATAAATCATATGTTAAATTTAGCATTTAAAGAAAATGAAAATTATGAAAATTTGATATTTCATAGTGACCAAGGATGGCAATATCAGCATTATTCATATCAAGAAAGATTGAAAGAGAAGAAGATAACTCAAAGTATGTCAAGAAAAGGAAATAGTTTAGATAATGGATTAATGGAATGTTTCTTTGGACTTTTGAAATCAGAAATGTTTTATGGACAGGAAGCAACGTACAGGACATTAGATGAATTGAAAGAAGCAATAGAAGATTACATATATTATTACAATAACAAAAGAATAAAGGAAAAATTAAAAGGATTAACTCCTGCTTCTTACAGAAGTCAATCCTTATTAGTAAGTTAAATTAATTTGTCCAACTTTTTGGGGTCAGTACATAAAGCTTCTTTTTTATATTACTATTTCTTTAAAGTTTCATTGATTGCTTTTTTTAGTTGATCTGCAGTTATAGCTCCACTAACATATCCTTCAAGGAATCCTTTCTTATTTATTACATAAGTTGTAGGGAAAGCTCTTACTCCATAATCATCAAAAGTTTTTCCTGTTTCATCCATTAAAGTAGGATAAGTTATATTTTTCTTCTTTAAGAATGCAGTTATTTCTTCCTTTGACACGTCTACATTGTTAGCATTTAACTTAGATTTTGGTCCTGCAATTCCTATGATTATTACATCTTTTGAATTTGACCCAAATTCTTTATATACTTTTTCAAAATCTGGTAATTCTCTAACACAGTATCCACACCAAGTCGCCCAGAAGTTTATAACAACTACCTTTCCTTTGTAATCTGCTAGATTATGTTTTTTACCATATTGGTCTTGAAGAACAATATTTGGAACTTTAACATCTTCATTTTTATTAGACTTAGCTGCAAAAAGTGAGAATGACATTAATGCAAACATAAGTACCATTATTAATTTACGCTTCATTTTTTCCTCCTTCTTATTTTGTACATTTTTCTATACTAACTTGCTCATATATTAGCAATAAAATAAGAATAAGTCAATCTATTTATTTTAATTCTTTTTCATAATTTTTTAATGCATCTAAAGCTGGTTTTGCAATAGGTATTATAACTAAGATATTTATAACTGTCATTATTCCTAATCCAAAATCTGCTAAAGACCAAATGAACATATCTTGTTTTATTCCTCCTATATATATCATCAATATTAATATAGCTTGATATCCTATATTTAAATATTTACTTTCATGTATAAAATTAACTGCACTTCTACCATAGAAAGCTACTGCAAGTATAGTACTTACACAGAAGAAGAACATTAGAATCACAACAAAAGGTGCTCCTATAGAAGATAGATGATAAGTCATAGCTGCTTGGAAAAGTCCCATTCCAGATAAACCTGCTATTGTACTTTCAGGTACAAGTAAAACTATGAATGCTGTTGCACTACAAATAACTAAGGTATCAATGAATACTCCAAAAGCTTGAACCATTCCTTGTTTTGATGGATTATCTATATGAACTGCTGCAGCTGCATAGTTTGAATTTCCACTTCCTGCTTCATTAGAGAATAGTCCTCTTCTAACTCCATTCATAACAACTGCTCCAAATGTTCCTCCAAATATTTCTTTTCCTCCAAAAGCTTGAGAGAAAATTGTTCCTATCATTGATGGTATATTTGTTAAATTTGTAACTAAGATATAAATAACTGCCACAACATAGATAATTGCCATAAATGGAACTATC
>ERZ773031.875-NODE-875-length-15779-cov-5.614729_pt1 | contig 15779 bp, 10 predicted proteins | sample MGYA00511666_ERZ773031 | MGnify/ENA primary metagenome ERZ773031 (study PRJEB29015, sample SAMEA2738135) | human oral metagenome | biome: human oral; feature: human-associated habitat; material: saliva | place: China | collected 2250 ...
TGATAACTCCTGTTAAGTTTATTATAGGTGGAAGTTCCGGTATAGGTCTTTCTCTTGCTAAAAGATATTTGTCCTTGGGCAATGAGGTTGCTATTTGTGGAACAAACGATGAAAAATTAAAAAAGATTGAGGAAGTTAATAAGGGATTAAAATTGTATAAGGTTGATGTTAGAAACAAAAGTGATTTAAAAAGTGCTATTGAAGATTTTTCACAAGGAAATTTAGATCTAATCATAAATTCTGCAGGTATATATACTAATAACAGAACTACAAAACTGACAAACAACGAAGCCTTTGCCATGATAGACATAAACTTAACAGGAGTTATCAATACTTTCGAAGCAGTAAGAGATATGATGTTTACAAATAATAAAGGGCATATTGCAATTGTTTCATCCATTGCAGGTCTTATTGACTATCCTAAAGCCTCTGTTTATGCAAGAACAAAACTAACAATAATGGGAGTTTGTGAAACATACAGAGCATTTTTTAGAGATTACAACATAAATATAACTACTATAGTTCCTGGCTATATAGCTACAGACAAGTTAAAATCTTTAAGTAAAGAAGACATAACAAATAAGCCAACTGTTCTTTCTGAGGAGAAATCTACAGATATAATAGTTAAGGCTATAAATGACAAAAAAGAAAAGGTAATATATCCTTTGAGTATGAGAATTTTAATTGCAATAATTACAAAATTACCTAAAAAGCTTTTAACTTATCTTATGATAAAACAAGCTACTTGGGGAGAAAAAGATATAAGGAAGTAAAAAGAAAGGAGAATTTTAATTTTTATGATGCACATATTTGATATACTTGATAAATTTTTAAAAATTAAATTCACAGAAGAATTAACTGTTGAAATTGTTTGTTTTAGACTAATATTAGCAATACTTTTTGGTGGTATTGTTGGTTATGAAAGAGAAAAGAATAACCGTCCTGCCGGTTTTAGAACTCATATTTTGGTTTGTTTTGGAGCAGCTATAGTATCTATGGTACAAGACCAATTGAGATTAAATATCTTGGATTTAGCTCATACTGAAGGTTCTGCGGTAACTTCTGTTTTAAAGACTGACTTAGGAAGACTTGGAGCTCAAGTTATAAGTGGGGTCGGTTTCCTAGGTGCTGGAAGCATAATGAAAGAAAAAGGTGAAACAGTTGGAGGACTAACTACAGCTGCTGGAATATGGGCTACTGCTTGTGTTGGTTTAGGTATAGGTTGGGGATTCTATAATATAGCTGCTGTTGCTGTTGTATTTATGATAATCATTATGGTAAGTCTTAAAAAGCTTGAATCAAAATTGGTTAGAAAAACTAGACTTTTAAAATTTGAAGTAAAGTTTTTTGATTCAGAAGATTTTGCAAATGGACTTATAGAAGCCTATGAAGTTTTTAGACAAAGATCTATAAAAATAACTGAAATAGATAAATATCAAGATGATGCTTTAGTTACTTTTACTGTGAGTATGAGAGGTAGAAATAATATATCAGATGTGGTTGTTTCACTTTCAGCTATACAAAATGTTGAATATGTAAGGGATGTATAATGCGTGTTATAGGAATAGACCCTGGAACTGCAATAGTTGGATATGGAATTATAGATTATAATAAAAATAAATATTCAATAGTTGACTACGGGGTAATATTAACTTCAAAAGATTTAAGTAATGAAGAAAGATTAGAAATTGTATACAATGAATTAGATAAAATTTTAAAGAAATATAAGCCTGAGTTTATGGCAATAGAAGATTTATTTTATTTTAAAAATAATAAAACTGTAATTTCTGTTGCTCAAGCTAGAGGAGTTATTTTACTTGCAGGTAAACAAAATAATATACCTATGTCAAATTATACTCCACTACAAGTAAAAATTGGTATTACAGGCTATGGAAAGGCAGAGAAAAAGCAAGTTCAACTTATGGTACAGAAATTTTTAGGCCTTTCTGAAATACCTAAACCTGATGATGCTGCTGATGCTTTAGCCATATGTATTACTCATATAAATTCTTTAAGCTCTAATATAAGCTTTACAGGAACAAGTAATTTAAAAAAAATAACTCTTTCTTCTGATACAAATAAAATATCTCTTGAAGAATATAAAAAATTATTAAAAAAATAAGGAAGTTTTATGAAGGATATAAAAATTTTAGTTTTAGATGTTGATGGGACTTTAACTGATGGAAAGATTTATGTAGATGATAAAGATAACTCTTTTAAAGCTTTTAATGTAAAGGACGGTTTTGCTCTTGTGAATTGGCTGAAACTTGGTGGAGAAGTTGCTATACTAACAGGAAAAAAATCTAACATAGTTGAAAGAAGAGCAAAAGAGTTAGGAATAAAATATGTTATACAAGGTTCAAAAAATAAAACTCAAGACTTGAAAAAATTACTGGATGAATTAGACATAACTTTTGAGAACACAGCCTATATGGGAGATGATTTAAATGATATTGGAGTTATGAAGAAGGTTGGGCTAACTGCTTGTCCTAAAGATTCTGTTGCAGAAATTTTAGAAATTTGTGATTTTATTTCCACTAAAAATGGAGGAGATGCTGCTGTAAGAGAATTTTTAGAGTTTATTATGAAACAAAATGGTATGTGGCAAGAAGTTTTAAATAAATATTCAAATGAATAATTTATCTATTTAGTAATAGGAGGGTTAAGATGCTAAATTTTGAAAAAATTAATAATATGATTGATTTAATTGAAAAAAATGAAATTATGCCTGGTCTTAGTTTTAATGAATTTGCTATTGCTTTCTATCAAGAAGTGAAATTAGTTCCTCTTTCAAGATATTTAAAGACAAACAATAGAGCCAAGAGAATGCCTAAAATTATGACTATGAAAAAGGCTGGAGAATTATTACTTTTTACTAAAACAGATGATGAAACTTTAAGTTTTCTAAAAAGAAAAGGTTATAATGAAATCCCTGAACTTGACTATAAAACTATGATGTTACTAAGAAGATTAGATCCTATTGATAACTGGAAGAAAATTTTAGCCTTCTTCGATGGTGATAAAACTGTTGAAGAAATTAATCTATCTACAAAACCTATTTTATTTCCACAAGAAATAAAAAAACTTGAAGAGTTCATTAAAGATGAATTGAGTATAGATGACGAGGAATTTGAAAAATTTATGAAATTGAGCTCTCTTGCTATAAAAAATAAAGAACTTACAAAAGCTATTAGAAAATTAACTAGATAACATATAAAGGTTGTATAATAAATGGTGTTGATAGAAGAAATTTCTATCAATGCCATTTTTTTAATAAAAAAAGTTGAGACAATAAAATTTTCCTGTTAAAATTAAATCGCTGAAAATAACCATAAAAGGAAGTGATTTCATTGTCTCTATCTAATCTTATCAAAAATTTCTTAAATATTCAAGATGATAATATTTCTTTTCCAGAAGAAGAATATTGTCAAGTTACTCAAAAAGGGGATTATCGAATTAAAGTTTTTAAAGGATTTCTTAAGTCTAATTACTGCGCTTGTCCTCATTGTAATTCTAAAAATATTGTTAAAAATGGTTCAAGACATCGTAAAATTAAATATATTCCTATTCAAAATTACAATATTGAACTTGAGCTTACTATACAAAGATATATTTGTAAGGATTGTAAGAAAACTTTCTCCCCTTCCACTAATATTGTCAGTGATAACTCTAATATATCTAATAATCTTAAGTACACTATTGCTCTTGAACTTAAAGAAAATGTATCACTTACATATATTGCTAAGAAATATGATATTTCTGTTGCTTCTGTGCAAAGAGTTATGAATATTTGCTATCCTGATTTTAAAGTTAATAAAGAACATTTACCAGAAGCTATTTGTATTGATGAATTTAAGTCTGTTAAAAATATTGATGGCGCTATGTCTTTTGTTTTTGCTGACTATCACAGTAAGAACATTATCGATATTGTAGAAGACAGAAGACTTCATTCTCTTACAGAATATTTTTCAAGGTTTTCTTTAGAAGCTAGAAATAATGTAAAATATATTTGTATGGATATGTATACTCCATACATTAGTCTAGTTAATTCCATCTTTCCTGATGCAAAAATAGTAATAGATAAATTTCACATAGTTAATCTTGTTAATAGAGCATTTAATCAAACTAGAATATCTATTATGAATTCTACTCAGGATGAGCCATTAAAAAGAAAGCTAAAGCTATTTTGGAAATCATTGTTAAAATATTATCCTGATCTTTGTCAAGTAAACTATTATTGTCAAAGCTTTAAGCGCAAACTTAGTAGTAAAGATAAAGTAGATTATCTACTAGATAAATGTCCTGAATTAGAGGCTAACTTTAATGTATATCAAGATATTATTCAAGCGATAAAACATAATAACTTTAAAAGATTTGAAGAAATAGTAAAAAAATATTTAGCTAGTAAAGAAAAAATTTCTAAGAAAATGATAATAGCTCTAAAAACTCTGAAAAAATATATGAAATATATCGAAAATATGTTTGAATCAAATATTACTAATGGTTTAATAGAAGGTTTAAATAATAAGATAAAATCAACAAAGAGAACAGCATTTGGATATTCAAATTTTAGTAATTTTAAAAAGCGTGTATTGATTCAAGTAGGTATTATCCCAATTAGCGCTTAATTTTTTAATGTAATTAATACAATAATGTGATTTAGTTTTAATAAAAAAAGAGAATTTTTAAGTTTTTAATTCTCAAAAATTCTCTTAATTCTATCAGGTCATAGTCTAAACTTTTTCATCAGCACTATTTAACAAATAACCTATTTATTCTACCATAATATCATACTATCTTTTATATATTTTTTTAATCATTTTTATCATAAATTTTATATTTTGAAATAATTATATCCTTTTATGTATATTTTTTGTATATACTTTCAGTTTCAAATAAAAGATGAGATAATTCTGTATCAAATGAATAACTATCAATTAATGGATAAGTATAACTAGGCATATATTCATTTTTATCTAGTACCTCCATCATTATCTTTATTTGTCTTTTTGCTTCCTTTAAAATACCTCTTGGAACCTCATCAAAATTTCTCATTTCTATATCATAAGGAGTTAATTTGGGTTCTGGTTTCGATAATTCCTCCTCTATTCTATCTAATGTTTTTTGACATTGTTGTATAACTTTTTCTAAATTTTTTTTCTTATACTCATTTTCTAATTCCTTTCTTTATTTTTAAGGTTCTAACAATGTTTTATATTTCCAAGGTTGATAAATAAATATTTGTTCAGCTCCTCCAGGATAAATATATTGAGCTCCCTCCAACTGTTGTGAATCTGTTATTTCTTTAAGTATTACTGTTCCTGGTTCAATTTGCCATTATTTTATTCCTGACATCTGATTCCAAGATGGAGGTAATGCTAATCCTCCTCTATTAATATATGAACTAAAAGTTTTAAATAAAAATTGAATCAATTTATTAGTTTTAAGATGTCTGATTCTTTATACTACTTTATTTGTATCAATTTTCTTTTACTACTGCCTACTCTACATTTCATCTTTATATGGTAGTCGAACTATATTTTTAAAACATTCTTCTGAAGCTCCAAACAATTTATAATTTTTCCTAGCTGTATTTAATGACACTCTATTCGGTCCAATAATTTCATCAGGCTTCTCCTCTGACACTTTATCATATTGCCAATAGCAAACTTCACAAATATCTACAATTACTTCATCTACATTATTTATTGTTAAATAACCACAACATGGACATCTTTTTCTTTTCATAGTTGGTCTCCTTTAATTTTTATTTTGGTGCATATTTTTCAATTTGTTCTAACCAATATAATTCCCCATTCTCTGGTTTATAATAAGTAGATATTCCTCCATATTTATTTATTATTCCAAACTCATTTGTTGCTTTATCATATCTAAAATATGTTCCTTCACTAGATACAAAAGATTGAGTGGTCAAAGTTGGATCTTTTTCTAAAAAATTTCTTGCATCTTCTAAATATGTTTCAGGAGATGTGTAGCCATGTTTATTAGTATGAGTAGATAATGTGCTTTTACCCTTACTATTTAAAAAATCTATATTTGGATTTCTTGTTCCACTGTATAACTTTCCAGCGAAAGAATTATTTAATTTATAATTTTTATATATTTCCTTTCCTTTAGCAATACCTGTTCCTACAAGTTTCCCTGTTAGGAAAATTGCTACCATATCTACTACTGATTCAATATTACTTCCTATAGATTTTTGTTTCCATTCAACTTCTTCTTTTGATCCATACTGATCACTTCCTTTTCTTACTCTTCCAGCTTCATCTCCTAATTTAGAACCAAATCCTAAGGTTGCAGGTTTAAAGAAACTATCTAATGCTGCAAAAGCTTCATTTACTGCACCTTTTATATCTGAATTAAAAAATTTATCTCCTGCTTCAAGGAAATGAAGTGGGGCATTTCCAAATTCATCAAAACTTTTTAAAAAATGATACCAAAATGATTTTGCTTTTGGATTACTTTCAATAACAACCTCTTTTTTTATACCATCTATTCTTTTATAATACTCTCTATCTGGACTATTTTTATTTAATGAAGCTACTATGGGATCTACTGTTGCTATTTTTTTCTTTCCTTCCTCACTTTCTGCATAAAGTAAATGTACAGTTTTTATATAAAAATCTGGTCTAAAAATATAGTCTTCAATTTCTCCTTTATCCCCTTCCATTTCTTTTAAAACTTTAGGATTTATTTTCCAAGCACCATCACTTGTTGTTGCTATATACGGCAAAGAATTAAAAAATTGCCTTTGAGTATCCTTATCTGCTAAATCTGCTGTAACTTCACTATCTTTATCCATCTTTGCTACATCAAAAGCTGAAGCACTTATTGGGTTTTTATCACCTTTCTTTAATCTATCCTTTATCTCATCATAGGCTATCTCTCCTGCTACTGTTGAACGTAGTTGTCCTTTATCATTTTCCTTTCCTCTTCCTAGCTCTAAGTCTTCTTTTATCTTGTATTCTCTTGCTATGGAAGCTCTTACTTCTTCATCTTTTGCATTTTGGTTTATAAATATTTTTTTTAGTTACTTTATCATAAAAAGCTACTATTTCTTTTCCTTCTGCTTTTAACTCATCTATTCTTTCTCTTACTTTTTCTGATAATGTTGGGTCATTTGGATCAAATTTTTCTATTACTACTCCAAGTTCTTTTTGTACATTTTTATCTGCTAAATCTTTTTCTGCGATAATATCCATTGCAGGTGCTGTTTGAACTCTAACTATTGCTTCCTTTATTTCTATTAGACTTCTTCTTTCTGCATCTCCTATATCTTGACTCTTATCTCCATTTATTACATTATCTATTGTTTTTACTACTGTTCTTCCTGTTGCTTTTCCTTCTATTATAGCAATTTGTAAATCTTCTTTAAATTGACTTGGATTTAAAGCATACTTAATAGTTTGAGATTCTACATTGATATTTGTTTTAAAATCTCTATCTTCTGTTATCTCTGTCATTGTATCTAAATCTTTGTTTATTTCATCTCCAGAAGATTTTCCTATTTCTACATTACCTATTACTGTATTCTTTGTTATTCCTTCTTGTTTTTTATCAGAATAATTTACTCCTATACTTGTTACTCCAGAAGTTGATACTCCTACTGAACCTCCTGCTGTTTTTAACTTATCTACATTTTCTAAGTTATATCCTACATACTCATCTATTGATAGTTTTCCATTCTCAGTTGTACCTATCGCAGAAGCTGTATTTTCTACCTTACCTACCTTTAAATTACTTCCATCTCCTATTATGAAAGTACTTACATTATCTACAACTCTTCTTTCTCCATTTGTTTGTGAATAATTTGCACTTCCTGATGGCAGACCATTTGCTGATACACTTAAACTTCCACCTTTTGTACTTCCCTTTATTGTAGATGTATTTTGTTTACTTTCAATAGTTAGATTTTCTATATTTCCAGTAACTGTTCCGCCTTCTTGGTTAAATCCAGAAAGAGTCATATTCTTTGTATTGTTATGTACTTCATCTACATTTACAAATCTACCATTTTGATAAGTAGTTCCATTGCTATTCATATTTGATTTAGAAGCTGAAATACTTACTGCATTTGCTTCTGCTTGGAAACCATTATTGTAGTTAATAGTTGCACCAGCTGATATTCCACTACTTTTACCAGTAGATGAATATGAATTATTTAATTCAACAGCTGTCTTATTAATATTTTCTACATTGTTATAGATAAATTTAGTATCTTGTGCTTGTGTTCCAACATATTCAACATTCTTTACATTGTTGTAAGTTATACTTGAATTTTCATCTTTTCCCCTTATTGTTGTTACAACTGCACTTTCACTATGCGAGTTTGATTTTGAACTTGATTTATTAAATCCTAAGTTTACTCCTGCATTAACATAGAAATTATTATTAACTTTAAAATCACCATCTTTAATATCTTTTAAAGTTGCTTTACTTCCATCTTTTTTAGTTATATTACTACTTAGACCTTGTACTAAACCTGTAACAGTATTAGTTGTTGAAGCTATCCCTCCAAGTATATCTCCTGACTTCATTTGATTAAATGAGTCTACCCCTTGTTTTGCTCTATCTAATGCTTCTGATTTTATTCTTACAGATAGGTTTACTCCACTACTCTTTGATGATGTTTCTACATCTCTTGTATCTTTTCTTGCTCCAAATTTTACATCACCATTATTTACAGTAACTTTTCCATGAGTGAAATTAGTTGCTATTATTTCTGCTCCCTTATTAAGAGTTACATTATCTCCTAATACTAGATTAGACTTTGCATTTGTTAAATCTTTTTCTTTTAATTTACTTTGAGATTTTCCATATCCAACAGAGAAACCTCCACTTCCTATGCTTGAACTAAAGCCTTTTTTCTTCTCTTCTAGCGAGTATGAACTATGAAGTTCATTAGAATCTGTTGTTAGTTTTCCATTTATTATAGAGTTATCACCTAGAATTAGATTACTTCCTACAAGATTTACATCACCCTTTATTGTTCCTTTATTTTCTACATAAAGACTTCCTGCTGAATTTTCTTCATTATGGATAATTTCTTTCTTTGAACCTGACTTTAATAAATTTTTATATGATGATTTTTTTATTTCATCTTCTTTATCTATTTTTGATGATATATTTAATTTATCTACATTCAAATCAGCTGTCTGTGTTGTTACTACTGAACCTGATATATTTAAATTTTTAGCTGTAACATTTAAATTTTCTGTTTTAACTACTGAACCTAGATTTCTTTCAAATCCATAATAGTTATATTGTCCATCATTTTTACCAAATTTTTGTTCTCCACTTACTTTTTGAGATGATATGTTAACATCATTAGTAACATTTATATTTGCATTTTTAGCTTGAGTTACTGCTCCTTCACTTGTATAATTATTAGCTACGATATTTAAATTACCATCAGAGATAATTTCTCCAACTGAAGCTATTTTAGTAAATTTACTTCTGTCAAATTCTCCATTATTGAATTCTACTTTTTCTACTGTACTCTTATTTAATATATCTCCATTAATAGCGATTAAATTTAGATTTTGCTTAGCAGAGATTCTAGCTCCTATATTATTAATATTATTAGTAGCAATAATTTGCGTATTTTCTCCACTTATCTCAGCAAGTTGATTACCAAGTGTTCTATTATTTACTTCGTCTGCTTCTATAAAAGTATTTCCTCTTCCACTTATTAATGCTGTATTTTCTAATTTATTTGTTTTTATATACGTATTATCTAAACCAACTATTTTAGTTCTACTATCACTATTTAGATTTTTTAAAGTATTTTGAGACAGATATACTTTAGGTGCTAATACTTGGATACCATCTACATTTTGATATTCATACCATACTATATCTTTATCTAATTTTGCTATTTGTTCTTTTGTTAATCCTTGACCTATAGTTAAAGCATTTTTCTTAGCAATATCTGTTCCATTATCTATTAATTCTTTTATTGATATTTCTTTTCCATTTATAAATCTTGTTCCTAATTTTTCAATTATATTTCTTTCTATCAACTGATTTTCATAGTAAGCATCTCCAAGTCTTCTTACTCTAGTCCACTTATCTTCATATCCTATTCTTTTTAAGAAATAATCACTACCATAAAATTCTTTTTGATTTATATATTTCGCTCTTGTCTCTAATAAATACTTTGAATCAGGATTTACATTTTTAATAAATAAAGCACTTGGAGTAGTAACATCTATGTTTATTATACCATTTCTTAGAATATCTTCAAAAACTCTTGAATTTGTTGAAATTTCTATATTTCCTTTAATGGGATTAGATACTGAATTTGAAATATCTTCTCTTGTTCCTACACTTATCTTTTTCTTATCTAGTACTACATTATTTTTAGAAATTCCTTGATTAATTTTTCCATTTGCTTCTTCAATTCCATTAACAACAAGATTAGCTCTATCTATTATTACATTTTTTCCTTCAATTATAGAAGGTGAACCTGTAACATAGTTATATCTTCCTACATATTCTTTAACATATTCATATTTTGGTCTTCCTCTAAAATTCAGAACTGGATTGCCATGCTCATCTAAAACAGGAACTTTCTTATTTATATAATCATTAGTAAAATCTCTAGTGTAAGTAACCTTTGCACTTATCTTATCTCTTATACGTCCTTTCTTTCTATGATATTTTACAAACATTGTTTCTTCACCAGTTTTTACTTTTATTTTTTCATCACCAATACTTACAATGTTTTCAAGTTTATTTGTATCTATTTTTACTGTATTTCCTGCTGATATTATAGCATCTTTATTTAAAGTTTCTCTACTTTTTTCTCCATCTTTTCCTTCTATTATTATATTATTTCCTGCTATTACTTTTGCATATTCTGTTTCACTAAGTGATCTTAATTTTTCTTTTAATGGAATATCTTGGATTTTTGCAGTCCCTGTTTTTTCTGTATATTCTCCTTCATTTCCTAGATATCCTTCCATTGATTCTTTATATTTAGGAAATAACAGAGATTTATATTTATCATTTGTTACTTTATTTGCAACCTCTTTGTAAGCTTTTCTTTGATCTCTTCTTACGTCTGAACCAGAACTTCCTGTACCACTTCTTGTTCTTATATGTGGATTAATATATCTTTTCCAATTACCAATTTCACTTTCAGTTAGTACTTTCCCATCCCAAGTTTCATAATAGCTTTCATATCTATCTAAATCTTTTACTTCTCCTATATTTTCAAATTTATCAGCCTTTATTATGATATTATTAGAAGCTTTTATAGTTCCAACTTCATTTTTTACTTTATCAGCTTTTAGTTCTATATCTGTAGCTAAAAATTCTGCATTCTTTTTATTTTCAATCTCTTTTCCTGAAATACTTAACTTTCCAGAAGTATAAATTGTTTTATTTGAGTTATTTAATATTTTTTCATCAGCCTTTAAAGTTATATTCTTTGCTGATGAAATTAAATCATTATTTTCTATATTTTTAGCACTTAAAGTTATTTCTTCTCCACTGATTATATTATTATTAGTAAGTTTACCATTTTTTGCATCTACTGTAAGTATTTGTGCTGTCAATTCTCCATTATTAGTAAAATTAGTACTAGTAATATTAGCTAATCCTGTTCCTATTATTTCTCCATTATTTTCTATATTCTTCCCAATTATAGATAAATTTTGATTTCCTTGTACTTTTCCATGAAAATTTAGATTATTTTCACTTGTCAAAACAACATTATTTCCTATTATCTCTCCAGTGTTATCAAAATTTCTATTGTTTTTCACTTCTATTGTATCTGAAGTTATTTTCTTAGTATTTTTAATACTAGAATTATTAAGCATAATTTTATTATTAGAAGCTATTTTTCCATCGTTTTCAATAATAGTATTATTAGCTTGAATATTTTTAATCGCAAGAATATCATTAGTATTTTGTAATTTTTGTGCATTAGAAAAAACAATATTATTTGAAGATAATATTTTTCCACTATTAGCTATATTTGTTACATTAGTAGAAATATTATCTGCTTTTATACTTCCACTATTTGTTAGTTTATTTCCTGTTAAATCAAGATCTGCAGTTTCTATATTGTTACTATTTTCAAAATTTCCATTAATAGTAAAGTTGTTACCTGAAGCTATTGTCCCAGTATTTTTTAAATTCTTTGTATCAATTTTTTCTTTAACAATTATTTTTTTATTATTTGTTAAATCAGAAGTTGAAAAGTTCTTATTTGTTAAAATACTCCCATCATTTGTAGTATTTTCTGTAACTGATATACTATCTAATGCTTTAAGTTCTCCTGTATTAGTTAAGTCTCCATTTATACTTATTTTGCTATTTGTCAAAACATTCCCAGTATTTTCAAGTTTAGATACTCTTATATCTTTATTTGCGCTCAATTCTTTCTTGTTCTTAACATCTTTTGAAGTGAAAGAACCATTTGTTAAAATCTCTCCAGTATTTTCAACATTTCCATTCACAACAATATTATCTGTTATTTGGATTTCTCCTGCATTATTTAATTTTCCATCTATATTTAATCTATTATTTGATGTAATTACTCCAGAATTTTCTAGATTAGAAACATTAATATTATCTTTTGATATTAACTTTCCTGTCGTTTTTACATCTTTAGCTGTAAATGAATTATTAGTTAGTATCTCTCCAGTATTATTCACATTTCCTAGAACTTCAATTTTATCATTTACTTGAACTAATCCAGTATTTGAAAAATTTTTGGTATTTAAATTTTCCTTAGCAGAAATATTAGAGCTATTTTCAACATCTCCATTTAAAGAAACTTTATTTCCTGACATACCTGTTCCAGCTAACTTAATTTTATCCGCTTTTATTGATATATCTCCATCAGAATATGTTAAATCTTTTTGAACATACTCTTTTCCTTTTATATCAACTCCTTTAGCTTGAACCTTATTAATTTTTATTTGTCCATCAGCAGTTATTTCTAATTTCTTATCTTTTGAAACTATAAAGGAATCTGAATTTACTCCAACACCTTTATCTGTTGAAACTATTTTAATAACTCCTGCATACATTCCTCCTAGTTCACTAGCATCTATCGCAAGAGTATTAGAAGAATTTTTGTCATTTGACCCTGTCTTTATATTTAAGTTATTAGCAACTATATTTCCTCTAAGTTCTAAAGTTTTAGCTATTATATCAACATAGTCAGTATTGTTTCCATTAAAACCTTTTGGTCCTATTAAAACATTTCCTTTTTCAACATCTATACCAACAAAATCTCCATCTTTTAAATTTAATTTTCCTGTTGTTGCTGTGAAATTTTTTATATTAATAGTTCCTGAATTATTGATATATAGTCCATTTTCATTAGCTAGAATAACGTCAACTTTTTGTCTGCTTAAAGCCTCTAAGTATCCTTCAATCTGTGAACGATTAGAACCATTTACTTGAAGAATTATTAAATTTGCTGCTTGATTAGGTGCTAAATTTGGATTGGCATTTATTAGACCACCAAGATAGCTTCTTCCTATATTATCAGCATTATTAAGAATTTGTCCTTTCTCATCAACATTATATTCTTTAAACTCATTAATACTGACTCCTCTATCATTTGGAGTTGATATATTAACAATAGGAACTCCGTTTCTACTTTCATCTACCTTAGTATTGTATGTTGAATTTGGATCTACAACTAAATTTGCCCCAAATATCTCCAGTGTATGAAGTAATAGAAAAATTACTGTAATCACTCTTTTTAGTATTCTGTTTCTCATATTTACCCCCAATTAAAATCTTATTTTTAAACTTGTACTAAAATATATTTCTCTGTCTCTTGGCTTGATATAGCTTGAATGCGATAAAGCTTTTGCATATGCTAAATCAATATCTAAATATTTCATACTATATCTCAAACCTATTGATGCCCCACTAACATAACCTTTTCCATAAACAGAAGGATTTTTATTATTTCTAACTGCTCCATATGAATAGCTTATATATGGACTTAATCTTCCTATTTTTTCAGAATCTATTATCTTGTATGATAGTTCATTTTCAATCTCTATAGCTCTATCTCCCATAATATTTCCTCTTCTATGATAACCTGGAACAGAACCTACTCCTCCTATAGATTGTTTTTCAGAAGCATATAGAACATCTTTAGAATGGCTTGTTAAAGTGTTAAATCTGTATACTAATTTCTTTGTTAATGGCTTATAGTAATTAAGATTTAAACTGTATTTTTTAAACTCAGCTTTTGGAGTATTAGAAGCTCCAAGAGCTCTTAAACCTCTTTCATAGTCTAAAGTTATTCCAAATATCCCACCATAAAATACTGTTGTTCCATTTAAAGAAATATCTCCTATAGTCAATATTCTATCTGATAAAAGAGTATCCTCTATATAGCTTTTATTATGCTTTCTTTTTAATCCTACTCCTAAACTTAATTTACTTTTTTGATTTCTCCATAGAATTTTATCTAAATTAACAGAGAAACTACTGCTCATAGTTTCCATATCATAGATAGTAGTTGGAGTGTAAAAACTACTAATATTTTCACTTCTACTACTTCCTAAAGATAGAGTATAGTCTCTAAATTTCATAGTATATCTAAAATTATATAAGTCTAATTCTCTTTTGTATGGTAGAGTATCTTTCGCTGGATCATAACCTTTTGGACCTATTGGTAATATTTCTCCTGGTTTTAGACTTTCTGTTGTTCTTTTCCAACTCCTATCAGCTTTCTTTTTGTGTACTGTCATATATGAGAAGTATACTCTATCTCCAATCCCTAATGGACTATCTATATTTATTGAAGTTCCACCTCTCCAAATACCATTTTGATTATCTTCTCCATAATTATTAGTTAAAAGAGATATAGTAAATTTATCTTTCATCTCATTTTTTAATTTTATTATTGAATAATTTTCTTTATCGCTCGGAATAATTTCCATAGTCATATTATTTGCTTCAAGATAATTAAAATTCTCTGTTGTTGTATCTAAATCTCTAACATTTAGTACTTTTTCCTCTTTTGTAGACACTAAAAAATACTTCTTTAACTTATCTAAAGAATCATCTTCATTGAGTATTATCTTTTCAATTTTTCCTGAGATTATTTTTAAATTTAAAGTTTCTGAATTTAAGTTGTTGTTTTCAGATAATGATGCTGTTGATGTAACGTAGCCTTTTTCAATTAACCTATTTGTTAATTCTACTAATATATTTGAAATATCGGTACTACCTAATTTTTTATTCTCATATTTTGATAAAATATTTTCTTTTTCTATCTCATTAAGGAGATTTTCATCATCAAATAAGTTTATTTTAGAAATGTAAAATTTAAGCTCATTTTTATCCACTTCTATTTTTGTATCTTTTTGATAACTATCTCTTGAATTCTCATATTTCTCCTGAATCCTTTCTTGTTCTAATCTTTGCTCTTTTCTTAAAATAGTTCTTTCATCTTCATTCTCATTAAATGTATTTGAAAAAGATAAAATACTAAAAACTAGAAAAATATATGTTATTATTTTTTTCATGTTCCTCCTTTTATACTATATATATTAAATTTTGTTAAATTACATCAAACAACAAATGCTATTATATATTATTTTTATTTTAAAATCAATTTTTTTAATAGTCTTTAGATTAGTGTACAAAAAAAGAGAATTTTCAAGCTATTAATTCTCAAAAATTCTCTTAATTCTCTCAAGTCATAGTCTAAACTTTTTATCAACACTATTTGACAAATAACCTAAAACAATAATGGACGTCGCAGTAATTTT
>ERZ773031.895-NODE-895-length-15602-cov-6.759503_pt1 | contig 15602 bp, 10 predicted proteins | sample MGYA00511666_ERZ773031 | MGnify/ENA primary metagenome ERZ773031 (study PRJEB29015, sample SAMEA2738135) | human oral metagenome | biome: human oral; feature: human-associated habitat; material: saliva | place: China | collected 2250 ...
TGATCCTCCACTCTCTTCGCATCGCTTCCTTCTTCGTCGCATGCATTTCATAATATGCGATGCGTAAAGGACGATGTGACTTTGTATACTTTGCCCCTTTTCCACTCTGATGGGCTTGAAATCTTTTCTCTAAATCATTGGTCCAACCAGTGTAGTAGGTATGGTCTTCACATTCAAGAATATAGGTATAATTCATTATTCTACACTCTTTAGACTCTCTACCATACGGATATCATTTAATCGTTTGGTCATCATAAAATTGACAATCATACTAAATAGTATCGTTAATACAAATGCATAGAAGAAACTAACCCATTCAATATTTCTACCAAACATCAAATAATCCATTTCTACCGTTTGCATAATATAACGATGTAATGCGATACCTAACGGAATTCCAACAATACCACCAATTCCAGCAAGCAAATTATTTTCTTTAAAGATATATTTCTTTACTTCATTTCTTCTAAAGCCAAGAACTTTTAAGGTCGCTATTTCGCGTTGTCTTTCACTGATATTGACTGTAATCAAATTACTTAGCACAACAAATGCCAGTAACATACTTGAGAAGATAAGTACCCAGATAATTCCATTTAAACCTTTGACCATAGAATAGAAGTTATCCAGTAGTCCACTGTATAAAGTAACACCCTCAACACCTTGTATTGTTGATATCTGATTTGCCAATATCTTCTGTGCTGCCTCATCACCCATTGTAGATAGATAAACGGTATTAATACCAGCATCCTTGCCAAATACTTCTTCATAATATTTGCGGCTCATCAAGACAAAGTGATTGACATACATCTCAGTGATACCAGTGATGTTTACCTCATGGGGATTTCCTTCCACATCTTCAATTGTAATCTTATCTCCAATATGTACTCCCAGATTCTCCGCCAACTTCTCGTTGATGATAACGCCATCATCTGTAAGTGAAATAGATTTATGACCAACACGTGTACGCAAGTTAAATTCGTGACTTACATTTTCTTTATCAAACACATGCACAGTTGCCGTCTCATCTACTTTATCATCATATGTTTTTGTCGTATAAACAAAACCCATCTGTGCATCCGTGACATTCTCAGTTGATTGTATTTCTTTTAAAGCTTCCGCTTTTACTTGTTCACTTGCGTCATCTTCAAAACTAACCATGCCATCATACTGAATAATTTCTTTAAAGTTAATATCAACCATGTTTGAAATGGAATCACGAATACCAAATCCAATTAACATGAGTGCAGTACATCCTGCGACACCGATGATTGTCATAAAGAAACGTTTCTTATAACGAAAGAGATTACGCGTTGTTACTTTATCTGTAAAACCAAGATGATTCCAAATAAATGGAATATTTTCTAAGAACGTCTTCTTACCCATTGGTGGTGCTTTCGGGCGCATTAGTTGTGATGGAACATCCTGTGTATCTGCCTTGCATGCAAACCAAGTCGCAATACCCATTGCAAAGATAAATAACATCGCAGTAAACCCAATGAGTCCCAATGGAACAACAAAACGAATCGAAGGTAAGATATACATCATTCTCCATGCATGATAAATAATCAGTGGAAAAGAGCTGAGTCCTAGAATACTTCCTACAACAATACCAATGAGTGTAGCGGAAATCGCATAAAACAAATACTTCGATGTACATTGCCACCTTGTATAACCAAGCGCACGTAGAGTACCAATTTCATTTCGCTGTTCTTCAACAAGACGTGTCATTGTCGTCAAACATACAAGAGCCGCAACTAAAATGAAAAATACTGGGAATACACGAGAGATAGCTTCCATTTGATGAATCGTATTTTTGAAAGTCACACTTGCATAATGAGATTTACGGTCAAGTATCGTCCACTTCCCTTCTGCTAAATCATCAATTTTCTTTTTCGCATCCGCTAGTTTTGCCTTAGATAGATTCAACTCTTCTAATGCATCATTTAACTTCTTCGTACCTTCTGTAATTGCAGTATTTAATTGCGCTTCTCCATCCGCAATCTGAACTCTAGCATCTGCTAGCTTATTCTCGTTTGCGAATATTTCTTGCCAACCAGCATCAATCGTAGCTTGACCATCCGCAATCTTTTGATTAAGTGTTGCTTGTCCTTGATCAAGTTGTTGTTGACCTTGGTTAACTGCAGCCAATCCATCTGTGATTTGTTGTTGGGATGCAGGAATTATCACCGTCAAAGCATTCTGAATTGTAGCTAAGTTAGTAGTATATTGCGCTTGTAAGTTTTGTAACTCAACCAATCGATTTTCTTTAGTAGATGCGGTTAAAGAGAAGTTCTGGTCAATTTGTTGTAAGCGATTATCCAAAGCAGTTTGTAAATCACCGATTGTTTTACCAGCATATCCTTCTGGAAACATCGCATCACAAAGCTGTCTTAAATCAGATCGAAACATAATTAAAAGCGATAAAGATGTTGATGGACTGATTCCATAATGTGCAATTCCCTGACGAAATTGAATTTCTGTTTGATATAACGTAATCGCATCTGGAAGCGCAGCTAAGGCTGTTGTTAAGTCTTGTTCATTCCGTTCAAGACTTGTCTTTTGGGTATTTAAAGATTGCTGACTGGATTGTAGTGTTGCACGGTTCTGGTTGAGAATTGCTTGTTGATTATCAATCTCTGTCTGTCGATTAACCTTTTCTGTATTTAATGTACTCTGTGCATTGTTTAGATTCTCTTTGGCATTTGCAATTTCTACTTCACCAGCTGATATACTCGCTCTACTATCAGATAATTTTTGTTGCGCATCCGCAATTTCTTTTTGATAAGTATCCAGTGCATCTTGATATTGCTTTGTTCCATCGATGTACTTCTGCATACCATCGTTGTACTCAGTCATTGCGTCTTCTTTAATCTTACGTGCAGTTGCTGTTTGTTGTGTTGTCGCAAGTGCTTCAATTTTCTGTTTTACATCTGCGATGTAAGTCTCATAAGAAACTGAAAATGAAGATAATTTTTTACCATCATCTGTTAATATGTTTATTTCTAAATAATTCGAAGAATCAAATGCAGAGGAAGGAATGTATAAATATGAATTAATTGGTAAGTTATCTAATGTACTAGTTTCCTTAGACATATTTAAATATAGAGGCGTATCAATGACACCTACAACTGTCACTTCTTGAATAGGTAAAATACCACTTCGCGAACCATCAGGAAGTGATAGTTTTACTTTATCTCCAACTTCAAAACCTGACTTTATATTCCCATTTCGCTCAGCCACGACCTCATGGTCATTTTCAGGTACGCGCCCTTCTACAAGCTTAAAACGATTGATTGTATGTGTTGAATCATACGAATGAATTCGCACGAGTTGCGTCCCTTTACTATCTGTCGCAATCTCATCCACAAAATAGCCCGGCTCAACTGTACGTATCGAATCTACCTTTTTTAAAGCTTCTATGTCATCCTCTTGGAAACCATAATTTGAATAGAGCGTAAAATCCTTTAAGTCATAACTATCATCATAGGAATCAACACTAGCAGCCATCATCGGTGCACTAGCACTAACACCAATAAAGAACGCAACGCCAATTGATACAATTGCGGAAAGTGAAAAGAATCGACCTTTCGTCGACTTGATTAAGCGAAATACGTTTTTATGAAATACCTTTTTCGCCATTACCACTCTATCTCCGTTATATCCTTTGGATGATCATTCTTTTCCATAGAGATGACTTTTCCATTTTTAACATGGCAGACTAAATCACCCATCGGACAAATTGCTAGATTATGCGTAATGATAATAACAGTCATGCCATGCAAGCGTGCTGTATCCTGTAGTAATTGTAATATCTGTTTCCCTGTGACATAGTCTAGTGCACCAGTCGGCTCATCACACAGAAGTAACTTAGGATTCTTAGCAATCGCTCTAGCAATCGCTACACGCTGTTGTTCTCCACCAGATAATTGTGCAGGGAAATTATTCATACGATCTTGCAAGCCTACCTGTGCTAAAACCTTCACTGGATCAAGCGGATCTTTACAAATTTCAGAAGCTAATTCTACATTTTCTAAAGCAGTCAGATTCTGTACTAAGTTATAGAACTGGAAGACAAAACCAATATCAAAACGGCGGTAATCCGTTAGCTCTTTCTCGTTCATCGCATCAACGTGTTTAGCATCTACAATGACAGATCCACTTGTGACAGTATCCATACCCCCGAGGATGTTTAAAATTGTGCTCTTACCAGCACCACTAGCACCAGCCACAATGACAACTTGTCCCTTTTCTACTTCAAAGTTGACACCATCCAATGCATGAATATCAATTTCACCAACATGATATGTTTTTCTAACTTCTTGAAATGTAATATAGCTCATGTCTTATGTCTCTTTTCCTATCTAATTGTACACCTGAAGTACAAAAAAAGCAGTTCAATGACTGCTTTCACAATTACTTTCTTAATCCTAACTTCTGAACTAATTCACGGTAACGGTTAACATCATGCTTCTTAAGGTAGTCGAGCATCTTTCTTCTACGACCAACCATCTTTAATAGACCACGGTTAGAAGAATAGTCCTTCTTATTAGCCTGCATATGTACTGTTAATGAGTTGATCTGATGTGTTAATAGAGCAACCTGTACTTCAACAGAACCTGTGTCGCCTTCCTTACGTCCAAAATCTTTAGTAATCTGTGCTACTGTTTCCTTTGTTAACATTTTATTTTCCTCTTTCTTTCTATAGAACTTCCAAACCGAGAATAACTCTTGAGGATACGTCATCCCCAGCAAGAAAGCCTTTAGATAATAGCATACAATCGCTATGTATGCAATATATTCCCTCTTGAGATTATTGTTTGAAGAATAGAAATAGGAGGATAGTCCTCCTATTTCAAATTATTCTTCCTCACGCTTCTTTTTAACAATAATGAAACCAATACCTGCAATAGCACCTGTTGCTAAGATACCAATTCCAATTGGTAATCCTAAGTTAGAGGAACCCTTTTCTTCTGATTCTGTTTCAGATGTCTTATCTGTTGAATTAGAAGTATTAGATTCACTATTCTTATTTTCTTTCTCGGATTCCTTGTTATTCTTAGTATCTTGCTTTGTTGTTTCCTTTTTCTCAGAATCTTTTGCTGTGGATTGTGTATTCTCATTGCGTTGTGAATTTGTTGCAGTCACAACTCCAGTTTGTGCAGCACGTTTTGTATCTAGATATGCTTGATGTGCTCTCTTTGCAGCATCTAATTTAGCCTTTAGTTCTGATTCTTTTAGATATGCTTGATTTAATACACTTTGCTTTGTATTGTATACTGCAGTCGCTCCATCAGCAGCTGAAGTAGCTGTTGCTAGATCTGCAAGAGCAGCATTGTACTCATTTTCAGCAGTTGTATACTTTGCTCTAGCATCAGCTAAATCTGCAGCAATCTGCGCAAGATTGTAAGTTTTAACTTTTGCTTTTGCATCATTTAAGGCTTGTAACTTCGCTTCAACATTCTGACGAGCCTGTGCTACCTTTTCGTTACTCTCATCAAGCTTCTGTTTTTCAGTTTCATAATCAGTCTTAGCTGCTAAATATGTTGCATGTGCAGCATCATATGCAGCTTGAGCAGCATTCTTATTCTGTGTTGCAGTATTGAGATTCTGGGTGGATGTCTGATGAGCTTCCACAGCCTTATCCGCTGCATCCCTAAGCTCTGCTTCTTCTTGTGTTAGTTTTGTTACTTTGTTTCTTAACTTTTGTAACTCACTATCAAAGTTATTAATCTTATTAGTAACTGTATCCTTCTCAGCATTTAAATCACTTAATTTCTTTGTGGTTTCTGCTAATTTAGCCTTTGCTTGTGATAGTGCTTGATCTGCATTATCCTTTGCAGTCTTAGCTGTAGCGACCTTAGCATCTTGTGCCTGTGCTGCAGCAGTTGCAGTATCAAACTTATTCTTTGCATCATTAGCGGCTTGCGTTGCAGTTACCAACGCAGTAGCTGCCGCAGTTGCTTCAGCTGTCTTTGTTTCAACTTGCTTATCTAACTGTTTAGACTGTTCCTTCAATTTTTCCAGTTCAGACTTAGCAGCATTTAATTCTTCCTTGGCTTTTGCAACTAGCTTATCTTTGTTTGCAACTGCTTCATTATATTCAGCTACTGCCTTGTCGTATACCTTTTGCGCCTCTACCTTTGCAGTTTCAATTTCATTCTTATATGCAATTAAGTTATCTAAGTATGTCTGTGCATCAACTGCATTTTGTGTTACTTCAAATGTAAAGTTCTGAATTGTTACTAAACCATAACGAGTACCAACAACATCTTGTAACGCACCTGCTACAGCATATCCACGATTTACGATATTTAAGTAGTGACCATATTGACGGTCTAACGGGCTACGACCATTAAATTCCACCTTATATGCTTCCTTATATTCTGCATCAGATAAATCCTTATGGTCATAAGCAAATTTCTCTGTTGTGTATAACCAGAATAATGAAGCATCCACACCCTTAGCACCGAATGATAAGTTTTCAGCAACTGTATAAAGTTTACTGTGTGGATTTGCCTTTGGATTTTCTTTCCAAATGGCCTCTGTTGCCGCACTACGAGCCATTGCAGTAGCCATTAAGTAGTCATCTACCTTTAAGTCTGCTAAACCTGGGAAGTTACTGTCGGATTGACGTAATTTGTTTGTAGCAATAATGTTTTTAACACCGTTAATTGCAACGTCTAAATTTGTACGAGAACTTGCCACAGTAGAATCTTCTGTGTTCATAAATGGGTCATTCTTATGGTCGTTGATAACCTTAACAGCCTTGTCAGAGTTATTCTTTTCAAACCAACCTAATGTACCCTTTTTGATTGCTTGCTCAGCATTATCCAAGGCTGTTTTAGCATTATTCATTGTTGTTTCTAGTGTATTAATGAGTGTGCCAGTTTGTGCATCTTTAACCTTTTGTTCAAGTTCAGCAACCCTAGCTTCTTGTGCAGTAATTTCATTCTTCTTATCAGCAGCGCTTTGTTTTGCTGTAGTCAATGCATTATCTGCTTTATTCTTTAGAGATTCTTTGGCAGCTTGTTCTGCCTTTATAGAATTGTATTTTTCTTCAGCTGTTTTCTTTGCAGAATCCAATTCATTCTTCTTTGCTGTTTCATCGGTAAGTTTCTTATCTGACTGCTTTGCTGTTGTTTCTTTTGCAGTCACATCGTTTGAATCCGCCTGCTTCTGCGCTTCAGTAGCAGAAATCTTCTGTTTGATATCTGTCAATTTATCCTGCAACTTTGTCTTTGCATCAGATTGCTCCATTGCTTTCTTTTCTTCTGTAGCAGTCTTTAATTCTTGTTTCTTATCACTATGTGCTTTTTCAGCATTTTCTTTCGCATCTTTTAGAGATACTTCATTTTTCTGCGCCTCTTTTAAAAGATTTGTTTTTTCGTCTAAAACTGTTTTTGTATCTGTATCATTTTTCTTTGTATTATTAAAAGTTTGTTCGGCTTGTGCTGTCTTTTGCTCAGCAACCTTCTTTGCATCCTCTTCTGTCTTAAGAGCGTTTGTTGCATTTGTATGTTCAACTGTAGCATCATCAACAGCCTTTTGTGCCTTTACAGGATCATAGTTACGAGCTTCTTCATCCAAAGCTTCTGCTTCAGCCACTTTGTTAGCTGCTTCATTCTTCTTTTGTTCAGCTGCCTTTGTCTTTTGATCTTCTTCAGCCTTCTTTGCAATTGCTGTATCATAGGATTGTTTTGCACCATATGCATCTTGTTCAGCAGCTTGAACTATAGGCTGATAGTCATCTAGTTCTTTTTGTGCTGCAGCAATTGCATCTTCTGTCTCCTCAGCCTGTACAATCATTGTTTGCGGAATAACGGTTGTTGCGGCAAGTGTTGCCAAAGTGATTCTACTTAATTTCTTCATTTCGAATATTCCCTTTCTATTCTATCCCCTAGGATTGTTATTTTTTGATGATACTAGTTGTTGTTCTTATCAATATTACACAACAATTAAATTGTTTAAAAGATAAACTGTTATTTTATTAACAAAGAATCAGATAAGTCTCAATTAGTGAAATTTTATTTCATTCATCAACTTAAATTTTATAAGGATCATTGCAACGATTTAGTTGATAAAGTATGTTACTGTGCACATATGGTACACGATAATAAATCTTTCATGGCATAAAATAGCCTAAACGAAGGTTACTCTATACGAATTAATCAGGAATTTCTAAATCATGTGGTATCTATAGAACTATAGTTTATTCCGGCAAGTATCACTAAACTATGCCGTGTCTAGTGTTCTCTTGAATTCATGGGTTGTCCCCCTAAAGTTTTTAGAGACCCAAAAAACCTTAATTTATTTTATGTTAGGTATATTAGGCACTACCATTTTGGAAACCAATGCAATGTATCAATGTTTTATAGCTGCCTTTTCTAATAACGTAAATTTTATGGGTAAACGCTAAACCAGTTGTACCATATAGATAAAATAAAATCGTATTTGAGATAGTGTTTTAAAGTATCTCAAGTACGATTTTTATAAATGTTATCTGGCAGTTCTTTTGACCAAGGTAGTAATCTATCTGGCACCTCCACCGTTAGGTCATGTATCGTTTTAGGAAGTTCTTCTAACAGATAGCGAATATATTCGTATATCTTGATATCATTTGCTTTACATGTTTCTACGATACTATAGAGTACCGCACTGGCCTGTGCTCCTTTTATCGTATCAATCATGATCCAGTTCTTTCTTCCTACTGTAAATGGTCGTATCGCTCTTTCTGCCGCATTGTTATCTAGAGGTATTCTTGCGTCCTTTAGAAATGCTCTGAGATAGGATTCTTGATTCAGGGCATAGGTAAAGCCTTTCCCCGTTTCTGATTCTCTTGATACATTCTCCCGATATCTTTTTACCCATGTGAAAAATTCATCCACTAGGGGTGCTACTTTCTCTTTCCTCTGTTTTAGCTTTTCTTGTTCGCCCAATCCCTTCAATTTATTATCTTCGTGATAGATTCTATTGATCCTATCTACTGCTTCCTGGGCAAGTGTCTGACTCGTCTTCACTGCTTTGATGAGCGTCGTGAACTTTCTTTTGAGATGCGTCCAGCACCCAGCTACGGTAAAGCTTTCGGGATCTTCCTTAGCTAACTGGTGATAAGCACTGTAGCCATCACATACAAGTGTCCCTCTAAATCCCTCTAGGAATCTTTGTGGATGTTCGTGGGACCGCGTACTTCGATAATCATACAGGACGATCCGCTTTTCTTCCTCATGTGCCCCTGTACGATATACCCACATATAGGACTTACTGCCAGCTTTTCTGCCATCTTTGCTTACCTCGAATGGCGTTTCGTCCGCATGCAGTATATCCTGTTTGATCATCTCTTCTTTCAACCTATCGTAGAAATGTATCAAATAGTTATCGGATGCTTGGATCATCCAATTGGCCATGGTGGATCGTGAAATGTTGATCTGGTTTTCTTGGTATGTCTTTTCTTGTCTATATAACGGTACGGCATTGACATATTTGCCCCATATGATAGATGACACCAGTGATGGGGTAGCGATACTGTTTGGCCATAGTTCTACAGGCTTCTGTGCTCGTATGATTGTCTGGTTATCCTTTGCGGCGTATACACCAATTTTATAAGTGACCGCTTCGAAAGATGCTGGTATATGTTCCAACTTAGTTATGATCTGATATGGCAGTCTCTTCCATCCGCTCTTGCCAAAGCTTTCATTCAATTCTTCTTCGGATAGTTCGATATATTCTTCACGGTGGTTCGTGATCTTCTGGATGTCTGATGCCCGCTTTCCTTTTGCCTTCTTCCTTGGAGCGGCTTCCTCTAACGTTGGCTCTGGTTGTAGTAAATCAAACAATACTTCAGGTTCATTAAAACCGAGTTCCAACTGTTCAAAGATTCCAGAACTCTGTTTCTCTGTACTTCTGCCAAAGCTTCTTTGATTCATGATCTTGATCTGTTCACTAAGAAGTTTGATAGTAGCTTCCAGACTCTCTACGCTACTTTGCATACTCATAAAGAGCTTTATGATGATGTCCTTTGGCAGGCTTTCTACTTCTTCCTCACTTAGTTTTTTCATTTCCATAGCTTATGTATAAACCATTATGAGAGTGTCGTCAAATGTGGATAACTTTGATTTTCCACACAAATATTTTACTGGTACTAGCGCATATCTATGGCGTAATAAAAAGGCACGTATCAAGCAGTTTGGAGTCTGGAGTGTAGAAATTCATCTGCTGCTTTTTATGTGCCTGATACGCCATCTATAGGCCTATCTTCTTAATAAAAGTTGTGGATAACTTTTTTACAGTATCATCTTTCGTTCTACTTTTTGAATTGTCTTCCTCTGTGTGATTGCCATGCCTTCAAGCAGCCAATGATACTGTTCGATACTAATGTTCTCTATGTCTTCTGTCTTTCTGGGCCATTGGAATCTTCCTTCCTCCAATCGTTTATACAATAATACAAATCCATCTGTCTCCCAAAGCAGTCCCTTCACACGATTAGTCTTTCTTCCACAAAACAAGAATAACGTTCCTTCATCAAAAGGATCTAGGGAGAAATGGTTCTGAATGATCGAAGCCAACCCATCTATTCCATTTCTTAGATCTGTATATCCACATGCAATATAGATCTTCTTAAAACCACAATACTCTTTAAGCATGGGATACCGCCTGAATGATCTTTAGTAATAGTTCATCTGAAATATCCTCGTCGATCTCTATCTGATGATTGCCCAGTTGAATGTGTGCAGAACCATGTCGAATAGGTTTCTTCAATTCTTGAAATGTAACATCTGATGATGGCGGTAAAGTTGCAGGAAAGATATCCGTGTGATTACCGACTTCTTGCGCCAAGTGGTTACGCAACTTTCGGTGATAATACCAATATTGTTTTTCGTTGATTCCATGTTCGTTACACCACTGAGGAACAGATTGACCACTTGTTTTGCATTCCATAATAATTGATACCCATCGCTGTGCCTTTAGCTCTGCCGCTGTCATTATCATAAAATAATCACCCCCAAACCCTCACGATTCTTAAGGGTTCTAGGGTGATTATGACATGGTTTAAGATTGATATACAGGTACTACCTATTTAGCGTTTACATTCAAAGCAACAAATTTACATTTATTTATAAATTAAGTAGAATACAAGTGGAAATATTATGAGTATGAGTGAAAATACAATATTATCTTTATTAAAAAAAGCATAGAATAAATTTTCGGTGGAATATCATTATCGTATTCCAAAAGAGATATTAAAAGAGTATATAAAAAAATTTATTCATGAAAAAAATAATATCCAAAAATATGGTTGCAAATATTTTAACCCTGAAGAAAAACAGGAGTATCAGAAGTGGATTTCTTATCTTCCAGAGGTGTATAGAGGTACACAGTTTTCAGATATCACATTTTTAAGCTCGAATCAAAGATGTAGAGAAAACCAATATCCATCGTTGGTACAGAAAGTTTTAGATACAAGCAAAGTTAACTCTGAATTTGTTTGTATTATGAATGCTCCGTGTGAAATTTATGATAAAAATTTATTGGCTGTGCAATATTTTAGAGATGCGGATATTGTATATTTTGACTATGATTTTATGAATAAAGATGAGGGAAGATATTGCCCACAGTTATTACCTGATTATTCCTATGACACATTAAGAGGATATAACTATATTGGAAATTGTTGGTTTGTCCGCGCTTCAATAATAAAACAGTTCGATGGGCAACCATGGAATCCATATCTGTGGTTACTACAACTGAGCGATCAACGATTACGTTGGAGACATGTTTCTTCTATTCTGTATGGAGATAATACTACGGAACGTAATGAAGAGAAAACACTAAGCCAGTATTTATCTGTAGCGTACCCAAATAGTAAAATTGAAAAAAATAAAGATGGTATTACAAACACAGTAAAATATGAGGTACAAGGTAACCCATTGGTATCTATTATTATTCCAATGCGCGATAAAGTTGAAGACACAAAGAAATGTATTGATTCTATTTTTGAAAAGACAAGTTATCATCATTTTGAAATTATCATCGTGGATAATGGAAGTATTGAAACAGAAACAAAGGAATACTTATCTAAAATTGTAAAACTTCATGATAATATCTGTGTGATAAATCTAGATATTCCATTTAATTATTCAACTATTAATAACGTGGCTATTCGCCAGAAATCTATGGGCGAATTGATAGTTTTATTAAATAATGATACATCAATTATAACCAGCGACTGGTTAGAAAGAATGGTTTCTTATGCGCAGCTTAAACACGTGGGAAGCGTTGGCGTCAAATTAGTATATCCTGATTTTTCCATTCAGCATGCAGGCGTGATATCTGGAAAAGGTGGAGTAGCTGCACATCGCTATTATCGGGCTGAGTATAATCAGCAAGATTACATGCATGCATTGTCACTCCTTTATGATGTAGCATGTTGTACCGCTGCGTGTTTAATGTTTAGGAGAGAATGTTTCGACGAATTGAATGGATTAGAGGAAAAATTATCTGTTAATTTCAATGATGTAGATTTTGGGTTAAGGTTATTACAGCATGGATACCAAAATATTTTTTTGCCAAATGTAGAATTATTCCACTATGAATCAAAATCAAGGGGTATGGATATCTCGAAAGAAAAAGTGAAGAGATACTTAAGTGAAGTTCAATTTATGAAAGATAGATGGGCTGATTTTATTCAACATGATCCTTTTTATAATAATCAGTTTGATAAATCCTATGATTATCGTTTGAAAGCAGGGATAAAGAGTACAGATTTACTTTAATAAAAGTACTGCTAAACATGTATGAAATTTTTCCTGTGCAATTCGTTGGCTTTATACAGGAATGAATTTGCGAATCAATAGTAAATACAATAAGATATACATAGTTTCTAATATTTTTGTTAAAATTTGAGAAATGTAATGCTGAGGTATAGTAATGATAAAAATAGGAAATTTGAATATAGATAGAAAAGACCTAGTATGTACTGCCATCCTTTTATTAATCCTTTTGGTTAGTAGTATTGTTGTGTGTCTTAAAGTTAATACGATAATACTAAAAGTTTGGTTGATTATAATAACTATATATATATTGGGCTTTGTTGGCTATATCTATCACTTTGGTGTTAGTAATATATTCCAAAATATCCGAGACAATAAGATTAAATATATATTTCTTTTGATTGTAACTTTATTTCTACTTCGAACATTGAAATTTGAACTTGCTGATGTGAAGAAATTATCTACAACTGGGAAAGCAATTATCAGCTTTAATCTTGTATTCTTCCCAGCAATTCTTATCGCAATTTCTCGGCTCTTAAGAAAAGACTACTCGTTGGAGAAGGTATTTGTTATTTTTGAATCCATTTTGGGGATTATGTTCATGCTAATACTTCCAACTGGTACAGTGCCAGATGAAGTTTATCATGCAAAAGCAACATATACGGTTTCTAATATGTTGATGGGGATTCATTCTAACGAGGAATCAGAAATCCTTGTTCGTGAAAATGATGCAATATTCTTTAATAATGATGCATACCGTAAGGCATATCTTACAAGAGATGATTTTGAACACTATATTCATTCTTATACGGAAAGTGCAGGTAAAACTAATCTTGTTGGAATACGTTTCTATGGAAAGAATGTTTACTCTCCTGCATATTTTGTTCCAGCTATTGGATTAACTTTTGGGAGAATTCTTGGTCTCAATACAGCATTCACATTCCTTTTAGCTAGATTATTCAATCTGTTGTTCTATATTGGAATAGGATATTTCGCAATCAAGTTACTCCCTTTTGGCAAGAAAGCTGCTGTTGGCTTATCCTTGATGCCGATGGCAATTCATCAAGCAATGTCGCTATCCTATGACGTTTTTGTTAATATCACAGCGTTATTTATTATCGCTGCGACATTGCATCTTGCTTTTCAAGAAGAAGAGAGGAAAAGGTTTATTATCCTTGGTATTTTTATCGCTCTATTTGCGTTAATTCTATTCAACATTAAATCTCATGCATATTTCTTGGTTTCTTTCTTCCCACTATTAGTACTTGCATTAAAGAAAATTTCACTTTCTGTTCAACAAATATCCATATTGAAAAAGATTATTTTTGTGGGGATTGTGCTATTTATTGTGGGATTCTTTGCACTATATTTTACACATTTCTTTCAAAATTTACCGTATAAGCCTACTTATATTACCCTTAGTGGATCAATTCCAAAAACAGAAAGTTATTCAGTTTCCTATTTTATAACACATCCGACATCATTATTTAGACTGTTCCTATCTACCTTTAGAGTGATGTGGAAGTGGTATATTGTAAGCTTCATCGGAGGTTATTTAGGCTGGCTAGATTTCATGGTTCCAAGTTGGACTACAAGCATCTATTTATTTTTATTGATATTATTGTCGCTGAAACGTGCTGAAGAAGATATAATTCTTCAAAGAAAATATAAAATTTCATTTATGGGTGTCTCTGTCTTAACTGTGCTATTTATTATTTTTGGAATGGCAATTTCATGGACTGTATTGACGAGCCCAATTGTTGAAGGCGTTCAAGGAAGATACTTTATTCCAATCGCTCCATTAGTTCTGATGTGTATTCCAAGTAACTATATTATGGTGGATCAAAAATATGATAAATACATTATCAGTGTGATGGCTATTATTACGCTATATACAGTACAGTGTATTTTTATAGCTTTCTAAATTGATTTTTAAATATTCATTTATTAAAATGCAGTGAAAGGTCTATCGTTCTTTCTGCCGCATTTTTCTTATGAAGATTGTAGAGATATTCTTAATATAGATTTGTGTGTATAAAAGATAACATTTTGATGATAATGACGTGTCTATATTAATCTCACATAATGTTATATAACCTGACTTTAGAGTTAAACATTAAAAAATGGTGTAAAACTACAGATTAGAATCTATAGTTCAACACCTTTTTTAGCTTTGTTGGAGATAAAAAATAATTGTCTAAAGGTAATCCTGTCATGTCTGATAATTCGGTAATGAAGTTGGTTCCTATGGATATGTTTGTATAACTCTCTTCTCCTTCAACGAACTGGAATCCTTTGTAGAATTCATTCAGCTCTGAAGAGGAATATTTGTTTTCCAAAACTTTGAATTGAAATACTCTCTGCAGCAGTACGGTAAGATAACATATTAAGAAATGTCCCTTGATCGTATTTTCAAGCTGTAAATAAACAGGTCTTGCATCTAGGTTTGATTTCATGATCCTGAATGATTCTTCTATCCTCCACAGATTGTGGTATGTTTCATATAGTTGTCTGGCATCTGCCTTTATTTCAGATGTGACAAGCATATTGTATCCGGCCAACTTCAAGTCATTATCTATCGTTTCCTGATTGATGATGGCCTTCACTTTATCCTCTGTTTCTTTTCCGTTTGAAGTAGATTTGAAAGTGACATATTTTGTACTTTCCCCATATTCATTTTTCTTTGCGAGTGATACGGACAGACCCTTGGCTTTTTCTACAAGCTTGTTTATTTCATATTTGCGTTTTCTTGCCAGTGTCGGATTGTATGTGACAACTCTTTTTTCTTTGATGTTTACTTTTTTCTTTTTTCCGCTTTCATCTGTATATATGTAT
>ERZ773031.898-NODE-898-length-15571-cov-6.312065_pt1 | contig 15571 bp, 14 predicted proteins | sample MGYA00511666_ERZ773031 | MGnify/ENA primary metagenome ERZ773031 (study PRJEB29015, sample SAMEA2738135) | human oral metagenome | biome: human oral; feature: human-associated habitat; material: saliva | place: China | collected 2250 ...
CTTCCATAATAGTGTAACCAGAATTTTGTAATTTTGTTGTATTAATAAAATTAGGCATAGTAAACGATACAGCTCCTAAAATTAAAAATAATCCTAATATAAGTTTTTTCACAAATTTTCTCCTTGTCTATGTATTTATTTTAAGAAAGATTCAATCTCATTTATAGTTTTATCAATAGCTTTATCTAGATCAGCATCTTTTAATTCTTTATCTGTCATATATAAAACAGAGATAACAGTATCTTTTGATTTTGAATTTTTAGCAACAAAGCTATAAGTAAATCCATTGTATTCAGTATCTTTGTATTTAGAGATATAAGCTTTTTTAGTTTCTCTAGAAGACAAGAATTTTTGGTTTTTTGGTGCAGTAGCCTTTATAGAATCACTAACACCTTTAGCATTAACATTTCCTAAAAAAAGAGCAACAGTAATTCCAACAGTATCAGTAGCTTTTCCAAAAATTACAGCTGAATCCTCATCTCTAGTAATTTCATAACCAGCTTTTTTAACCTTGTTAACATCCAAATTTTTAGGTAAAGCAAAAGACATTGCCCCTAAAATTAAAAATAATCCTAATATAATTTTTTTCATAATTCTCTTCTCTCCAATCTTATTAATTTTTTTTGTAACTTATCTATTTTATCATTATTTTAAATAGCTTTCAACCTCGTTAAGAATTTTGTCCACAGCATTATTTAATTCTGTAGAAGATAGCTCACTATCAGTTACATATAGAACAGAAATGTAACAATTTTTTATTTTTTCAGTTTTAGGTACAAAATTATATGTGAAACCTCCATTTTCATTATCAGCAAACTTATTTACATAGGCTCTTTTATTATTAATAGAACTTAGAAATTTTTGACTATCTGGAGCAATTGATTTTATCATCTCACTTACCTCTTTAGAATTGGTAGCTTCTATAACATTAAAAGCGACAGATATTCCAGCTTCATCAGTAGATTTTACGAATGTAAAAAAGTCATCTTCATCATCACGAATTTCATAAGAATTTTGTTTTATTTTATTCACATCAACAAAGCTAGGACTAGCAAAAGATAGTGCTCCTAAAATTAAGAATAATCCTAATATAATTTTTTTCATATTGTCCTCCTAAAAAATATTTTAAGTTTAGCAATTTATGTTATAATAAAAAGGTGAATATTAAATGAATATCAAATGAATATGAAAGCAATTTTTGAATAAAAAATCCCTACTATTACAAAGGAAGTAATGGTAGGGATATCTTTATTTTAAGAAGCTCTCAGCTTCATTTAAAAGACTCTCAGTAGCTTCTTCTATTTCTTTTTCTGAAAGATTTCTAGGTGTAACAACTGAAACAATAGGATAACAGTTTTCATTTTTAGAATTTTTAGCAACATAGATATTTATATACAGACCTTCGGATAAATAGCTTATAATATAAGCTTTTTCATTTTCATTTTGATATAAAAGTTTAAATCTTTTTGGAATTGTTTTTGGATCTACTTCATTCAATGCTTTTCTAATTGAATTTTCTCTATTATCTAAGTTATATTTTATAATAATAGATTCAACTGTTTCTTCTATTCTTTTTACAATTGTAAAAGTATCTGATTTATTTACTCTTATATGATAACCATTTTCTTGAAATTTTTCTTTGTCTACATAATCAGGTAAACTCTCAGGTGAAGCAAAAGACAGCACTCCTAACATTAAAAATATTACTAATATAATTTTTTTCATAATTCACTCTCCCAAAAATATTTTTTTAATTCTACCATAAATTTTTTTATTTTACTAATATTTTAAGTTTTGTATTTTATGTTATAATAAAAAGGTAAATGATAATTAATACAAATTGGATATAGAAGGGAGTTCTAGTTATGATTAAAAAGTTAATAGAAAATTTTAAAAATATTAAAATAGCTGTTATTGGAGACTTGATGTTAGATGAATATATTATGGGAAAAGTGGAGAGAATATCACCTGAAGCACCTGTTCCTGTTGTTAAAGTTACAGAAGAAAAATTTGTTTTGGGAGGAGCTGCCAATGTTATCAATAACCTTGCTGCACTAGGAGCAAATGTTTATTGTGGAGGACTTGTTGGAAACGATAACAATGCAGAAAAACTTATAAATGCCTTTCCTAAAAATGTTGATTGCAATTTAATTTTAAAGGCTGACAATCGTCCTACTATTGTAAAGAAAAGAGTAATAGCAGGTCATCAACAACTTTTAAGACTTGACTGGGAAGAAGAATTTTCTATCAATGAAGAAGAAGAAAATATAATAATAGAAAATCTTAAAAATCATATAAAAGAATTAGATGCGATTATTTTATCTGACTATAACAAGGGACTTTTAACAAAATCTCTTTCACAAAAAATTATAAATCTATGTAGAGAAAATAATGTGATAGTTACAGTTGATCCTAAACCAAAAAATATTACTAACTTTGTGGGAGCATCTTCTATCACTCCAAATAAAAAGGAAGCTTATTTAGCTGTAGATGCAAATTCAAGAGAAGATATTGATATAGTTGGGAAAAAATTAAAAGAACAATATAAACTAGATACTGTTTTAATCACAAGAAGTGAAGAAGGAATGACTTTATATGATGAAGGAATTCACAATATTCCTACTTATGCAAAGGAAGTCTATGATGTAACAGGTGCAGGGGACACAGTTATTTCAGTTTTCACTTTAGCAAGAGCTGCAGGAGCAACTTGGGAAGAAGCAGCAAAGATAGCCAATGCAGCAGGAGGAATAGTAGTTGGAAAAATTGGTACTTCTACTGTTAGTGAAAAGGAATTGATTTCTACTTATAACAGTATATATAACATAGGAGGGACTTGTGAATGTTAAGAATAGGTAATGGTTATGATGTTCATAAATTAGTTGAAGGTAGAAGATTGATGTTAGGTGGAGTAGAAGTTCCTCATACAAAAGGAGTTCTAGGACATTCTGATGGAGATGTACTTTTACATGCAATAACTGATGCAATAATTGGAGCCTTAGGTTTAGGAGATATAGGGCTACATTTTCCTGACAATGATGAAAATTTAAAGGATATTGACAGTGCAATTTTATTGAAAAAAATAAATAATATCATGAAAGAAAAAAACTATAGAATAGTGAATTTAGACTCAATTATAGTGATACAAAAACCTAAATTAAGACCACATATAGACAGTATCAGAGATAATATTGCAAAAATTTTGGAAATAGAGCCTGAACTTGTAAATGTAAAGGCTAAGACTGAAGAAAAATTAGGTTTTACAGGAGATGAAACAGGAGTTAAATCATATTGTGTAGTTTTATTGGAGAAAGATAATGTTAGATAAGACTTCTTTTAGAAAATCTGTACTTACTTTTTTGCTACCTATAGCAATACAAAATTTAATAAATGTTGCTATCTCGAGTACAGATGTTATTATGCTTGGGAGATATAGTGAGGTAGCACTATCAGCTTCTTCACTTGCAGGGCAGGTACAATTTATTTTAATTTTATTATTCTTTGGAATAGCCTCAGGTGCAACTGTTTTGACAGCACAGTACTGGGGTAAAAAAGATATAAAGTCTATTGAAAAAGTTTTGGCTATTGGAATAAAAATAGCCTTTTTTGTGAGCATAGGCTTTTTTATCTTTGCTTTTTTCTTTTCAAGAACTGCTATGAGATTGTTTAGTAATGATGAAGCTACTATTTTACAAGGAATAAGGTATTTAAAGATAGTTAGTTTTTCATATTTAACTACTTCTATTTCCATAGTATACTTAGTTACTATGAGAAGTGTTGAAAGAGTTGGAGTATCAACAGTTGCCTATGCAACTTCTTTTGTTAGTAACTTAATAATCAACTATCTTTTAATATATGGAAACTTTGGTTTTCCTGAAATGGGAGTTGAAGGGGCGGCAATAGGAACACTTGTTGCAAGAATTATTGAACTAGGAATAGTATTCTATTACAATTCTAAGAATCATCACTTTGTTTCTATTAAATGGAAATATATTAAGAGTTTAGATCCTGTTTTAAAGAAAGATTTTTTTAAATATTCAGTACCTACTATGATGAATGAACTTTTATGGGCTGGAGGAACAGCAGCAGGAATAGCTATCTTAGGAAGGTTAGGAACTTCTATAGTAGCTGCCAATTCTATAACATCTGTTGTCAGACAACTAGCAATGGTTTTTTCCTTTGGACTTGCAAACACAGCAGCAGTTATGGTGGGGAAAGAAATTGGTAAAAAAGATTTTCATACAGCAGAAATCTATGCAAAGAAACTTTTGTTTTACTCTTTCCTTTCAAGTTTGGTAGGAGTTGCCTTACTTTATATTGCAAAACCTTTTATCATAAGTAAGTTTGCTTTAAATGCTGAAGTAGAAGATTTTTTAAATCATACTATAAATGTTTTATTTTACTATATACCTTTACAAAGTATTTCAGCAGTTTTAATTGTTGGAGTATTTAGAGCTGGTGGAGATACAAAGTTTGCATTGATATCTGATGCTATACCACTTTGGTGTGGTTCAGTCTTACTTTCAGCCATAGCAGCTTTCTATTTAGGACTTTCTACAAAACTTGTCTATATTTTAATAATGTCAGATGAAATTATTAAATTACCTCTAATTATTTGGAGATATAGAAGTAGAAAATGGATAAATAATATCACAAGAGAATTGAAATAGAAAATATTAGGGGGAAAAATGGATAATAAAAAAGAACAAGAAAGAGCAGAATTACATAGAACAATATGGGCTATTGCCAATGATTTAAGAGGGAGTGTAGATGGTTGGGACTTTAAGCAATATGTTTTAGGAATTCTATTCTATAGATATATTTCAGAAAATTTAACTAACTACATCAATAAAGGAGAAGTTGAGGCAGGAAACCCTGATTTTAACTATGCAGATTTAAGTGATGAAGATGCGATAGTTGCAAAAGAAGATTTAATAGCAACAAAGGGATTTTTTATTCTACCTAGTGAACTATTTGTAAATGTTAGAAAAAGAGCAGATAAAGATGAAAACTTAAATGTTACTTTAGATACTATTTTTAAAAATATTGAAAACTCAGCAAATGGGACTGAAAGTGAAAATGATTTAAAAGGTCTATTTGATGATATAGATGTTAATAGTAATAAATTAGGTGGAACAGTAGCTAAGAGAAATGAAAACTTAGTTAATTTATTAAATGGTGTTGGAGATATGAAATTAGGAGATTATCAAGAAAATACCATTGATGCCTTTGGAGATGCCTATGAATATCTAATGGGAATGTATGCTTCAAATGCAGGTAAAAGTGGTGGAGAATACTATACTCCTCAAGAAGTTTCAGAACTTTTAACTAAACTTACTTTAGTGGGAAAAACAGAAGTAAACAAGGTATATGACCCAGCCTGTGGTAGTGGTTCATTACTATTAAAATTTGCAAAAATCTTAGGAAAAGATAATGTAAGAAATGGATTTTTTGGACAAGAAATAAATATCACAACATATAACCTATGTCGTATAAATATGTTTTTACATGACATAGATTTTGATAAATTTGACATTGCTCATGGTGATACTTTAACAGAGCCAGCACATTGGGACGATGAACCTTTTGAAGCAATAGTTTCTAATCCACCTTACTCAATAAAATGGGAAGGTGATGGTAGCCAAATATTAATTAATGACTCTCGTTTCTCGCCAGCAGGAGTACTTGCACCTAAATCAAAAGCAGACTTAGCTTTTATTATGCACTCTCTTTCTTGGCTTGCACCTAATGGAACAGCAGCTATAGTATGTTTCCCTGGAGTGATGTATCGTAGTGGTGCTGAACAAAAAATTCGTAAGTACTTAATAGATAATAACTACATTGATTGTATTATTCAATTACCAGATAATCTATTCTATGGAACAAGTATAGCAACTTGTATTATGGTAATGAAGAAAGCAAAAACTGATAATAAAGTATTATTCATAGATGCCTCAAAAGAATTTGTAAAAGTTACTAATAGTAATAAGATGACAGAAAAACATATCAACGATATAGTGGAAAAATTTACTAAGAGAGAAAATGTAGAATATATCTCAAATCTTGTTGACTATGAAAAAATAGTTGAAGAAAACTATAACTTATCTGTTTCAACTTATGTTGAAAAAGAAGATACTAGTGAAAAAATAGACATAGTTGAATTAAACAAAGAAATTCAAAGAATTGTTGCAAGAGAAGAAGAATTAAGAAAAGAAATAGATAAAATTATTGCTGAAATTGAAATTAAATAAAAAGTAACTAGTAAATTTTGAAAGTAACTAGTAGCTTTCTAGTATTTTCTAGTAACTTTCTAGTAAAAAAGAAAGTTATTGAAATATAAAGAAATTTTAAATGAAAAATGAAAAGTGATATTACAAGTAAAAATAGAATTTCTAAAAAGAGGGAAGATATGGAAGAAGTAAAATTTTTATTATATTCGTATTTAGAAGATGATGTAAATGTAGGAGTGATAGTAAAAAATGATACTTTGTGGCTTACACAAAAAAGTATGGCAGAATTATTTGGAGTAGGTGTTCCTGCTATCAGTAAACATTTAAAAAAAATCTATGAATCTGAGGAACTTGAGAAAAATACGACTATTTCCAAAATGGAAACAGTCGTAAATAGGGGATTTAAAGGAGAGCTAAAAGAAGAAGTAGAATATTATAATTTAGATGCCATTATTTCTGTAGGTTATCGTGTAAATTCCATAAAAGCAACTCGTTTTCGTATGTGGGCAACAAAGATATTAAGAGAATATATACAAAAAGGCTTTGTTTTAGATGATGAAAGACTAAAACAAGGAGAAACAACTTTTGGAAAAGATTATTTTAAAGAATTACTTGAAAGAGTAAGGTCAATAAGAGCAAGTGAAAGAAGAATTTGGCAAAAAATTACAGATATATTTGCTGAATGTAGCATAGATTATGATAAAAATTCAGATATTACAAAAGATTTCTATGCAACTATACAAAATAAATTTCATTATGCGATAGTTGGAAAAACAGCACCTGAAATTATTTATAGTAAAGTTGATAATACAAAAGAAAATATGGGATTAACTAATTGGAAAAAATCTCCTAATGGAAGAATTCTAAAGACAGATGTCATAGTTGCAAAAAATTATTTAGAACTTGATGAAATAAAAAGATTAGAAAGATTAGTTGTTGGATATTTTGATTATATAGAAGATGTTATAGAAAGAGAAAATACTTTTACAATGGAAGAATTTGCAACAAGTGTAAATGAATTTTTAGAATTTAGAAAATATGAAGTCTTAAAAAATAAAGGAAAAGTAAGTAAAAAACAAGCAATAGAAAAAGCAGAGAAAGAATATGATATATTCAATAAAACTCAAAAAATAGAATCAGATTTTGATAAGCAAATTGAAAATCTAAAAAGAGGGAAGATATGAGTAAATTAGATGAATTGATAAAAGAGTTATGCCCTAATGGAGTGGAGTATAAGGAACTGGGAGAAATAGTAAAATCTCAAAGAGGAAAAACTATAACAAAAGAATTAATTAAAGATGGGGATATTCCAGTCATAAGTGGAGGACAGAAACCAGCATACTATCACAATGAAAGTAATAGAAAAGGTGAAGTTATAACTATTGCTGGTAGTGGTGCTTATGCAGGTTTTGTAATGTATTGGGATAAACCAATATTTGTTTCAGATGCTTTCACAATAGAATGTGATAAAAGTTATTTAAACATAAAATACATTTATTATTTTTTACAAAATAATCAAATGAAAATACATTCTTTAAAAAAAGGTGGTGGAGTTCCTCATGTTTATTTTAAAGATATGCAAAAATTTTTAGTCCCAGTCCCACCATTAGAAGTTCAAAATGAGATAGCTAGAATTTTAGATGACTATACAAAATCAGTTGAAGAATTAAAAGAAAAATTAAATACTGAACTTATAACTAGAAAAAAACAATATTCTTGGTATAGAGATTATTTATTAAAATTTGAAAATAAAGTAAAAATAGTAAAACTAGGAGAATTGTTTGAGTTCAAAAATGGAATAAATAAAGAAAAAAGTTTATTTGGAAAAGGAACCCCAATAATAAATTATGTAAATGTTTATAAGAAAAATAAAATATATTTTGAAGATTTACAAGGCTTAGTTGAAGCAACTGATGATGAATTAATAAGATATAAGGTAAAGAGAGGAGATGTATTTTTTACTCGTACATCTGAGACAATAGAAGAAATAGGATTTACTTCAGTCTTATTGGAAGATATAGAAAATTGTGTATTTAGTGGCTTTTTATTACGAGCGAGACCATTAACAGATTTATTATTACCAGAATATTGTGCTTATTGTTTTTCTACAAGTAGTATGAGAAATGCAATTATAAGAAAGAGTACATATACAACACGAGCTTTAATTAATGGAACAAGCTTATCTCAAATTGAAATTCCATTACCACCATTAGAAGTTCAAAAAAGAATAGTTGAAGTTTTAGATAACTTTGAGAAAACTTGTAAAGAGTTAAATATAGAACTTTCTTCTGAAATAGAAAAAAAACAAAAAGAATATGAATTTGTTAGAAATTATCTCTTGACATTTGAAGAAAAATCAAGACAAGCTATTTTAGCTTGCGAGCTTGCGAGCTTGCGTAGCAAGCAGCAAGCCCAAAATCTAATTAAAATTCTTCAATATGTTTATGGCTACGTTGAAGTAAGATTAGGAGATATTGGAAGTATAGTTCGTGGAAATGGATTACAAAAAAGAGACTTTACAGAAGAAGGTGTAGGTTGCATTCATTATGGACAAATATATACAAAGTATGGAATGGCAACTGAAAAAACAATTTCTTTTGTTGAAGAAAGTTTAGCTGAGAAGTTAAGAAAAGTAGAAAAAGGAAATATAATTTTTGCTGTTACAAGTGAAAATATAGAAGATTTATGTAAATGTGTTGTATGGCTTGGTGAAGAAGAAATTGTCACAGGTGGGCATACAGCAATTTTAAAACATAATCAGAATTCTAAATTTTTAGCTTATTATTTTCAAACAGAAGCTTTTCATAGTCAAAAAAGAAAGTTGGCAACAGGAACAAAAGTTATGGATGTAACAGCAACAAAATTAGAAGAAATAATTATTCCTTTACCACCACTAGAAGAACAACAAAGAATAGTTGATATTTTAGATAGGTTTGATAAATTATGTAATGATATATCAGAAGGACTTCCTGCTGAGATAGAAGCAAGACAAAAACAATATGAGTATTATAGAGAAAAACTATTAACTTTTAAAAAATTATAGTTTAGAAAGTTCCTAGCTTTTGTTAGGAGCTTTTTTTATTTTCCAATTAAAAAAATATTGCAAAAAAATACAAAAAAGTATATAATTACTTTAAGAGGAGGGATGCAAGAATGAAAATATTTATGTTATCTTTTAAAGTAAATGGAGTAAAAAATATAGAAAAAGAGATTGAAATTAACTTCTATAATAAAACTTTAAAAAGATTTAGTCCTTGTGGTAGTAATGTAAAAGGAATATTTGGACCAAATGGAATAGGAAAGACTTCTATAATAAAAGGAATGGATATACTTAGAAAAATATCTTTAAATGATAATTATTTAACTAATGATTTCAATTTAATTATATTGGATAAAATTATCAATAAAAAGATTGAAAAAGCGAGTTTAGAAATAGAATTTTTAGTTATAGACGACAAAAAAAAGAAATCTAGATATGTACACAGTATAACTATTGCGATAACTTCCCCTAAAGAAATAAAAATATTATTTGAAAATATAAAGAAAAAAGATCCAAACACAGATCAAGTAGTAGGAGAAATTTTAATAGAAAATGGAATTATAAAAAATGATAGCTTGCATAAAGATGATTTAAAATCTGAAATTGTAGATATTACAAAAAATTTATTAGAAAAAAGAAGTATTGTAAATATAGTGAAACCTTCTGTTCTAAAAAGTATAGACCTAGAAAAGATTCGTTATTTTTATAGAAAATTACATATAAAAATTGATAGAGAAGATAGTCATTTAGGATATGCTTTAATGGATAATCCTTTAAAAGATGATATACCATTTAATGATTCTATTGGAAATTATGATATGATTATATCAAAAAATAATTTACCAATATTTGAAGATTATTTAAGAAGAATGACTGAGTTTTTAAAAATATTCAAACCAAATTTAAGAAATATAGAATATGAGAAAAAAGAAGGAAAAGAAGAATACTATATCAATATTTTATTTGTTTATGATGACTATAAAGTGAACTATGAATTTGAAAGTATGGGTATAAAAAATCTTTTTAGCTTATTTACATATTTTAGAGCTTTAAGTGAAGATGAAGTAGTAGTTATAGATGAAATAGACACAAGTATACATGATATTTATTTGAATAAATTAATTGAATTTTTTGCTGTTGATGGAAAAGGACAATTAGTTTTTACTGCACATAATATAACATTATTACAAACTTTAAAAAAATATAAGCATTCAATAGATTTTATAAATGAAAATATGGAAGTTATTTCTTGGATAAAAAATGGTAATAGTAGTCCTTTCAAGTCTTATAAAGATGGATATATAAAAGGTTTACCATTTAATATAAAAGAATACGATTTTTTAGAAATCTTCTCACAAGAAAGTGATGTGGAATGAAATATTTACAGATAATTGTGTTGTGTGAAGGGGAAAGTGATGCAATATATTTGGATATAATTTTTAAAATGTTAAAAGAAAAAAATCCAGATATAAATTTTAAGTTTACTTCTATTCCTATAAAAGGAAAAACAAATTTTAGAGATGAAAAATACATTGATAAAGTAGAAAAAACAAAGTTAAAATTTCAAGGAGAAAGTCAAGTTCTTTATGTAGTTGATACTGATGATGTAGATACTTCAAAAGAAGATTTAGAATTATTAGAAAAAATAACTGAACATGTAAAAAAACAAGATTGGCATTTTGTATTTTTTAATAGAGATATTGAAGAAGTACTAAATAAAAAGGCAGATAGAAAGAAGAAAATGAAAGAAGCCAGAAGTTATACAGAAAAGAAATTTTATGAAGTTGATAAAAATAATTTGAAAGTAAGAGATTATTTAATAAGGGGAACAAGTAATTTGTTCTCAGTAATTTCAGAAGAATTAGAAATGAAAATTTAATAGATATTTAAAAAAACTTTTCATATTTTATATGAGAAGTTTTTTTGTGACATAAAATAGAAAATTTGTTATAATTAAATAAAATATAAATTTTTGGAGGGGGCAATGTCATCAGTAGATTATAATATGCTAATATCAACACTTGAAAGTACAGTGGTAACTGAATATATAAGAGAAGACATTCCAGCATACAGTTATCAAAGTGAAGCAGATTTAGAGAGAGAGTTTATTAAAAATTTACAAAATCAAGGTTATGAATATTTGAGTATTCATAGTGAAAAAGAATTAATTGCAAACTTAAAAGATAAATTAGAAAAGTTAAACAATATTATTTTTTCTGAAAAAGAATGGGAGATATTTTTTAAAGAAAAAATAGCAAATAAAAATGATAGTATTGTTGAAAAAACAAGAACTATACAAGAGGACTATATAAAAAGTTTTACAAGAGATGATGGAAGTTTAGTAAATATTAGTTTGATTAATAAAAAGAATATACATAATAATTTTCTTCAAGTTATAAATCAATATGAGGAAGAAGGAGGAAACCATAACACAAGATATGATGTGAGTATTTTGGTCAATGGTCTACCTTTAATTCATATTGAGTTAAAAAGAAGAGGAGTTGCAATAAGAGAGGCTTTCAACCAAATTAATAGATATCAAAGAGATAGCTTTTGGGCAGGAAGTGGACTTTTTGAATATGTACAAATATTCGTAATTTCTAATGGGACTAACACTAAATACTATTCCAATACAACAAGAGCAAGACATATTAAAGAGATGTCTTTCAATAGAAAAAAAGTTAAAAAGTCTAGTAATAGCTTTGAGTTTACTTCATATTGGGCAGATGCAAACAGTAAGTCAATAACAGATTTAGTAGATTTTACAAAGACTTTCTTTGCTAAACATACTATTTTAAATATTTTAACTAAATACTGTATATTTGACACTAATGAAACTTTACTTGTTATGCGTCCTTACCAAATATCAGCAACAGAAAGAATTTTATCTAAAATACAATTAGCTAATAACTATAAATGGGTTGGTAAGATTGATGCTGGAGGATATATTTGGCATACAACAGGAAGCGGTAAAACTTTAACTTCATTTAAGACAGCACAGTTAGCCTCACAGCTTGACTATATAGATAAGGTCTTATTTGTTGTGGATAGAAAGGATTTAGATAGCCAAACACAGAAAGAATATGATAGATTTTCAAAGGGTTCAGCTAATGGAAATACTTCAACAAAAATATTGAAAGCACAGCTAGAAGATAAATATGAAAATAAAAGTAAGATAATTATAACTACTATTCAAAAGTTAGGACATTTCATTAAACAGAATAAAAATCATGAAGTTTTTAGAAAGAATATAGTTTTAATTTTTGATGAGTGCCACCGTTCACAATTTGGTGAACTACACCTTGCAATAGCTAAGACTTTCAAAAATTATTTCATGTTTGGTTTCACAGGAACACCAATATTTCCAAAAAATTCAAATGGAAGTTCAAAAACTTTGTTTAAAACAACAGAGCAAACTTTTGGAGATAAATTACATACTTATACAATAGTCAATGCGATAAATGATGGTAATGTACTTCCATTTAGAATAGACTATATCAATACTATTAAGGAAAAAGAAAATATACAAGATAAAAAAGTTAATGCCATTGATATAGAAAAAGCTATGTCAGATCCAAATAGAATTAAAGAAGTTGTTTCATACATCATAGATCACTTTGAGCAAAAAACTATGAGGAACAAGCACTATGAATTAAAAGAGCAAAGGCTATCAGGATTTAACTCTATATTTGCAGTGAGTTCTATTCCTGTGGCAAAAAAATATTATTTTGAATTTAAAAAACAACTTAAAGAGAAAAATAAAGATTTAAGAGTGGCAACAATTTTTAGTTATTCAGTAAATGAAGAAGAAAATACTGACAATTTAGATGATGAAAGTTTTGATACTGAAAATTTAGATTTAGGTTCTCGAGAATTTTTAGAGGAAGCAATATCAGATTATAATAAAATGTTTGGTACAAATTATGATACTTCTTCAGATGGTTTTCAACTATATTACGAAAATCTAAGTAAGAGAACAAAGGATAAGGAAATAGATATTCTAATAGTTGTAAATATGTTCTTAACAGGTTTTGATGCGACAACTTTAAATACTCTTTGGGTGGATAAAAACTTGAGAATGCATGGACTTATTCAAGCCTTTTCAAGAACAAATAGAATATTAAATTCAATAAAAACTTTTGGTAATATAGTATGTTTTAGAGATTTACAAGAAGAAACAGATGAGGCCATAGCACTTTTTGGAAATAAAGAAGCAGGAGGGATTGTACTTTTAAAAACTTATGAAGATTACTACAATGGTTATCAAGATGATAAGGGTAGAGAAAAAGAAGGATATAGTCAACTGATAGAAGAATTACAAAGTAAATTTCCATTGTCTGAGCAAATAACGGGTGAAAGTAATAAGAAAGAATTTGTAATATTATTTGGAAATATCTTGAAAATAAAGAATATATTATCAGCTTTTGATAAATTTGCAGGAAATGAAATTTTATCTGATAGAGAATTCCAAGATTACCAAAGTATCTACCTAGATATGTATCAAGAAATAAGACATAAAAACAAAGAAAAAGAAATTATAAATGATGATATTGTTTTTGAAATAGAATTAATTAAGCAAGTTGAAATTAATATTGACTATATTTTAATGAAAGTTGCTGAATATTATAAGTCAAATAAAGAAGATAAAGAAATACTTATAGATATTAAGAAAGCTATAAATTCAAGTCTTGAACTTCGTAGTAAAAAGGAATTGATAGAAGGTTTCATAGAAAGAGTTAATTCTTCTAAAAATATTACTGATGATTTCCAAAAATTTGTCAGAGAAGAAAAGGAAAAAGACTTAGAAAAAGTGATAGAAGAAGAAAAATTAAAACCAGAAGAAACTAAAAAATTCATAGACAATTCACTAAGAGACGGTAATTTTAAAACTACAGGAACTGATATAGATAAGTTATTACCACCTGTTTCTCGTTTTTCTAGTGGGAATAGAGGGCTTAAAAAGCAAGGGGTAATTGATAAGTTAAAAGGCTTTTTTGATAAATATTTAGGATTAACTATTTAAAAAACTTGAGCAAAAAAAGAATTCTTGTTAAAATAGTAAAAGATAAGAATATTTAAAATAGGTGATAATATGAGAGAAAATTATATAGACTGGGATAGTTACTTTATGGGGATAGCCTTGCTTTCTTCAATGAGAAGTAAAGATCCTAATACTCAAGTTGGAGCTTGTATAGTAAATGATGAGAAAAGAATAGTTGGAGTGGGCTATAATGGTCTACCTAAAGGTTGTGAAGATACAGATTTTCCTTGGGAAAGAGAAGGAGATTTTTTAGATACTAAATATCCTTATGTTTGCCACGCTGAATTGAATGCTATATTAAATAGTATAAAGTCTTTGAAAGATTGTATTATATATGTAGCCCTATTCCCTTGTAATGAGTGCAGTAAGGCAATAATTCAAAGTGGTATAAAAGAGATTGTATATCTTTCGGATAAATATGATGGAACAGATACAAATAGAGCCTCAAAGAAAATGTTGAATTCAGCAGGAGTAAAATATAGACAATTTACACCTGATATGGATAAATTAGAGATAGATTTTAAAAATATTTAGAAAGGTGGAATAATGCTAGAAGCTTTAAGAAAAAGTGTTGTTTTTAATAAGATTCAAAGTGAAGATATAAAGAAAATTTTAGAAGAAACTAAGCATGAAATAAAAACTTATTCTCCTAATGAAACAATAGCTTTTAGAGGAGATGAAGTAAAGGGACTATATGTAATTTTAAAGGGAACATTGAGTACAGAAATGCTTACAGAAGAAGGAAATGTCATTAAAATTGAAGAATTAGTTAAAAGTGATGTCATAGCTTCGGCCTTTATTTTTGGAGATAGAAACTGTTTTCCTGTAGATTTAAGAGTAAAGGAAAAAGCTGAAGTATTATTTATAGAGAGAAAAGAATTTTTGAAACTATTATTTTCACAAGAACAAATTTTAGAGAATTTTCTAAATGAAATTTCAAATAAAACTCAACTTTTAACAACTAAAATCTGGAATAATTTTAATAATAAAACTATCAAGAAAAAATTCTGTAATTATGTTAATAGAAAACAAGAAAAAGGGGAATTTATTATAGAAAATCTAGGAGCATTAGCAGAGTTTTTTGGAGTGGAAAGACCTTCTCTTTCAAGGGTTCTAAGTGATTTAGTAAAAGATGAAAAACTAGAAAGAATAGGGAGAAATAGATATAAGATATTGGATAAAGAATTTTTTGAAATATAAGCCAATTGGCATAAAAAAAAGAGACTGTTGCAAAATTAAAATTTCAATACTAAAGTAAAAAAT
>ERZ773031.902-NODE-902-length-15549-cov-3.684652_pt1 | contig 15549 bp, 14 predicted proteins | sample MGYA00511666_ERZ773031 | MGnify/ENA primary metagenome ERZ773031 (study PRJEB29015, sample SAMEA2738135) | human oral metagenome | biome: human oral; feature: human-associated habitat; material: saliva | place: China | collected 2250 ...
ATGGTCAACACAGCACCATTGTGGTATCATGAAAATGAGGAGGTGATGCTATGATTCCGTACGAAGTAATCGAAGCGAAAGAAATTTTGCATGAAGGTATGGCAGAGCTGCTTGCCGATGTGAATCGAATCAAAGAACGTATGGGCATTGATCGGCATGATACCGTTCAGCCGATTTCTCTCGTCCAACAGAATCTACGAGTGACACTGCATAATATTCTTGGAGATTCGTACAATACCATGGAGGATATACAAAGACTCCGACAGACCTTTGAAAATGCCCGCACCTATATACGGGAACTGGAGACCAATCATGCAGGATAACTACACTCCGCAGGAACTTAATGAACAAAAAGAACGCATCAAAGACGATCTTTTGGTCCGTGCTGCACCTGACGCGCATCCGCACGCCTATCTGCTTGCAGGACAGCCCGGAGCAGGGAAAACGAAACTGGCAGATATCTGTGCACGTACACATGGCGGAAATATCATCTTTATTTCAAGCGATGATTACCGCAGGTATCATCCTCGTTTCACTGAGCTGCAAGCACAGTACGGTGATGATGCTGTCCTCCATACACAGCAGTTTGCGGGGAAGATGACGGAGGCTCTGATCGACGATCTGAGCAGGGAGCAGTATCATCTCATCATTGAAGGCACACTGCGGACGACTGAGGTGCCGCTGCGGACGCATGATCTTCTTGCCGCACGTGGATATGATGTCTCTCTAAATGTGATCCTCGTGCGTCCCGAAAAATCATATCTTAGTACACAGAAGCGCTATCGGCTGATGGAGGAGGCAGGGCTTACCCCGCGCATGACGCCAAGGGAACATCATGACCGCGTTGTGCGCTCTCTCGTTGACAACCTGCATACGCTCTACGAGCAGGATACCTTTCAAGGCATTCGCATCTACAATCGAGCGGGGGAGTGTCTCTATGACAAGGAGAAAACGCCATTTCGCGATCCGTCCGATCTCTTCCGTGAGGAGTTCTCACGGGAATTGACAACCCGCGAAAAGACAGATATTGAGGAGGACTATGCGCCGTATGTCGGACGGGCAAAAGTCGAAGAGACTCTGCGCGCCTATGCGGAGTTCTTCTCGCAGGAGGAGCGAGGAAAAAGCGGACACTGAACAGGGAAAATAAACAGGAGGGATTTTCATGTATCGGAATATCTTTTGTTTCACAGTGGCACTGATGCTGCTCCTCATGAGCAGCGCGCTAGCTGCGCCACGTGACATGACCCTTGAGGATGCGTCAATTGCAGGGATTTCCCCCGGCAATGATCTGATGTATGTGCGAAGTATCTACGGAGAACCAGATGGAGAGAAGACACGAAAAATAGAAAATTATCCATCCTATTTGGTGGATTATTACGGGCAGGGGTTTGTCATCACATACGACATTATTGGCGGTAAAACGAATCCACTCGTTCAGACCATTGAGAGCACGAACAGTGCGCTGGTTATGCCATCTGGGGTACGTGTTGGAATGAAAATTGCTGACGTACTGAAGATCTTTAAAAACTTAGAGGTACGTCCTGCAGCAGATAAAAAATATGCGAAGGATTACATGCCGCCGTTTGGGGCGCTTCCTTTTTCCCTGCCAAGTGGCGAGGAGGGCATTCGCTTTGTTGTTTTCATGACGGATCAGAATGGCGTTATTCAGAAAATCCTCATCAAGGATAAATACGGTGACGTATAAAACAGCAAAAAAATTGCCTGTTCCAGCTCCCGCTGGGGTCCAATTCCCCATGGCAGCTGGAACAAGCAATTTTCTTACTGTTAGCATAGCAAGAAAAACGAGTATGTCAACAAAAAACGATACCCTTCAATCCCAGCCCAAAGATGGCGCGCATCAGTGACTGAGAGGTATCGCTCTTTCTATATACAGTATCAGATTCTTTGAAAGATGTCAAAGGGGAGCTTGTCCTAGAGAAGAAGGAAAAAATGCGCTATGTATGGATGTGCTCATCAATATACAGGAAAAAGCATTCAGCGGACGCAATCGGATAAGGGCGATTCCCTTAACGGAGGCAATTCACTAAATGCTTTATCTGATCGTATTGTACCAGATCGTGCAAAATGGGTAAAGGATGAATCTTGTTTGTCTGTCGACCAAGATAATATCGTTGAAGTGAAGAGGAAATTCGAGGAAGTCATGCTTGACCGTATGAAAAGGGATCTAACTAAAACGACTGTGCCCTCTTATTATTCGCCGGATATGCTTGTCTACAAGGATGCAGCTGAGGAACAGATTGAGCTGTTGGAGCAGCTTGTTTTAACAAACGATGCACACAGCAAAAGACGAATCTTATTCCAACTGGTTCCGGCAACAATGGATGAATATGTTGATGCTTTTCTTAACGGAAAGCCGTACCCAACAGATCCAATCATCGACAAGTTAATGGATACGGAGGATTGGAAGACTCGCAAAAAACTGGTCGAAAATGCGGGGATAAACATCAGCGATGTCATTTTGCGGGATATTCCTTATATGTCGTTGCGTTCGGATGAGCGGAAGGCGGTATTCCTTCATGGAGCTTACATGGAACATAAGCGCTCACCCTATAGAAGAGATGCATATTCGAAGCCATGGAATGAACTGACGGAAAAAGAGCAAGCCGTCATCAAAGTCATGGATGCTGACCATCGTCTGAGCTTTGACGCTGCTAATCTTATCTTAAATGCTTATGAGAAAAAACTTACGGAGAACGAGCAGGAAAATCGTGCTTCAGCTGATGAACAGACCTCCATTGACGAGGGACATGACTTTTGGTTGTCTTATGGAAGCGACAGTCACTATATGAAGCGCCGAGGATATGCAGCCCTTAAGTTGGCTGACAAGAAAATTACAGATGAAGCAATACGACAAGCTGGAGCAAGTTGTCTTTTGAATCACATCAATATGGAAATCAATCCAATACTACTTCCACTTGTTGCTTGGGCGTCTGCGTTTCATTACAAGAACATGGATGCGCGAGTTGAGGAAGGTCAACCCTTCAAATAAAATAGGAACTCTGTTCATACATCGGCATGAAGAAAAATTTATTTTACAAGAGATCCCAGTCACTGTACTAGCGTTTGGGATCTCTTGTAGTTTTGCAAAGAATCATTAGATATCTTCCCATATCCTGCGTTACTAATTTTCTTATTCTGGAATTATATCAAGAATCTGTTACAAGAGACTATTATGACAGACCAATGGAATCTAAAAGAGTTTGTTGTTCTTTTTACGGGAAAAGGGAGGGAAAACGGCAAATAAAAAGCCCCCCGTGTAGGGGGCTGCCACTGATTTATTATTTACCAAAGGCCCAAGACTTTCCACCATGCCGCGCCAATTGTCAGGTAGATCAGCGTCGTAATGGTCGTCATGATGAAGCCGTTCTTCCACCATTCGCTTTGCGAGACATAGCCTCCGCCAAAGTAGATCGGGGCACAGCCGTTGCCGTAATGCGTGAGGGAGATCGGCACATCGGCGAAGATGCCGAAGATGATGGCGACCAGGAGGGGAGGTGCACCGACACTGACACTGACGGCAATGAATGCCGCATAGAGGGCGCTGATGCGTGCCGTGACACTGGCGAAGGCGTAGTGGATGTAGGTGTAGAAGAGCAGGATGATGAGGCAGGAAACGATCCAATCAAAACCGAGTGACGAAATCGCCGCGCCCGCACCGTTGGCGATCCACGTGATGATGCCCGATTTTGCAAGAGCCGAAGCGAGCGTCATCAAAGAGCCCATCCAGAACATTGCGTCCCATGCGCCCTTTTCCTGGATGACATCCTGCCAGTTGATGATGTCGAGCATCAGCATGAGGCAGACTGCGCCCATGGCAACGGGCGTCGCGTCGATGTGCGTGAGACCGGAGCTTGCCCAGAGTGCGAGAGAGACAACGAAGATGACAGAAAGCCCCTTTTCCGCAAGGCTCATCGGACCCATTTCGGTAAGCTCGCGCTGTGCCAGGCCCTTGGCGTCGGGAATATGCATGAGCTCAGGCGGCGAAAGCTTCATCATGACATAGGGAACGAGGAGGAGCGCGATGAGTCCCGGCACGATGGCGGCGCTCGCCCAACTCATCCATGTGACATGGACGCCCAGCGTCTTCTCGGCGAGCGCTACGCAGAGCGGGTTGCCCGCCATCGAGGTCACGAACATCGTGCAGGTCACGGCGTCCGTATGGTAGCCGACCTGCATGAGGTAGGTGCCGATGCGGCGTGCGCTCTCACCGGGTTTTGAGCCCAGTGCCTCCGCAAGGGAGCGCACGATTGGATAGAGGATTCCGCCGCCACGCGCTGTGGCCGAGGGTGTCGCGGGCGAGATCACAAGCTCGCTCAGGGCAATGGCATAGCCGAGCGATAACGAACTTTTGCCGATTGCTTCGATGATGCGGAAAGCGATACGTTTGCCGAGGCCGCTCTTGATGAAACCGCGGGAATAGAGGAACGCGCAGACGATCAGCCAGATCGTGCTGTTGCCATAGCCTGCCAAGGCATCGGACGTCTTCAGTAGTCCTGCCCATGCGGAAAAGGAAATCGCGATGAAGGCCACTGCACCGATCGGCAGCGGATGCAGAATAAAGCCCAGCACTGTCGCGATAAAGACCGCGAGTAAATGCCATGCGAGTACTGTGACTCCGTCAGGAACCGGCAGGAACCATAGGATGAGTCCGACGCCGATTGTGATGAGTGCATTTCTTCTCTTCGTGTTCATGTTTTCACCCCATCAAAAATATGAGTTCTCCGCCGCAGTCCCCTTTTGCCGAAAGCATTTCCTGCGACGCTCATGGAAGCGCGGACTTGCAGAGCATACATCAGAGACCTACGGGAACAGGGCAGCTCTACGTCCTGAACATTCGCAAAAAAAGCAGCCTCTTCCTGCAAACGAGAGAAGAGACTGCAAAATATCTTTGCCTTGCCTTGGCGCACGCAGCGTCACAGCGCATAAAATCGCCGCCGAAACGACGCCGCAAAGATGCGGATCGTCCGGCACAAGACGCAGATCCCCTTCCCGTCGCTCGCAGGTCAGACGGTGACCGTCAATCAGGCAGTTCTCCTGGCTCCAGTTCATCGCTCCTCTGCGCCTTCCCAAGTTTCCCCAGTGACATTTTCTGCAGATTCGCTCACTGACACAGTGGCGGGACCGCGCCGGCTCTTCCGGCTTCTCTATTGAGTCTTGTGACACCTGATTCATCCGTATGCTGTTTGTCGTGATGATGGCTTCCGTGAGGAAGAATAGCACCGCTTCCTCCTATTGTCAAGAGATGGGTGGCGGGGGACGAACTATCGACTTTTTATGTACGCGTTGATTGACATGTAGATATTTGAATGCGCGGTGTTTTATGATAGAATAAGCGTCGAATATACTGGTCTAGGCAAAGATGTTTTGCCGGAGCGATTTTGTATGTTCGACTTTTTATGTGTCCCATTTCGTTTATGATTAAACTGCGGAGCACACAGACGATCATCAATCTGGTTTTCCGGAACCTCTTGAGGAGGAGAGTGGACTCTCGGGTGAGGAGACACGTTGCGCTGAAAGGAAGATGCGGATGCAGTCAATCGTCGCTGAGGAAATTAAAGACTTTGATACGAGCCTTGACCGACTGTGGGCACGACGGGATCTCGTCGTCGTTGCAACAGGGGCACTCATCTGTTTTCGCTCGATCTACCGGCGCGCACTGCAGATTGGAGCACTTGAACGGTTCCGCTATGCTGCCGTGCGGGCAGAGGATTACGTGTTGGGAACGGCGGAGGAAGCAATCCGAGACGCAGTACTGGATGCCGCGCATCTTCCTGGCGCACGCGCAGTCGTGATCTATCTCTCTTGCCTCGACATCCTCACACGTCTGGATTTTGCAGATATAGAGCATATGCTCTCTGCGGAGACGGACTGCACCGTACGATGTTTCTTCCGCGGGCCGCTGGCAAAGGCGGACGGCATCCGGCACGAGACTGTAGAGGAGCTTCTTGCCACACTGCCGCCAAAAGATGGGGTAATCACGGCATCTGCCCAGCTGCCGCCGCCGATGAGTGATACGGCAGGCGTGTCGGATTTCCTGCAGGAAGATGGAGCAGCGCATGTCCTTGTCACGCCGTCGGGCTGCCGAAATGCGCTCATACGTATGGACATCGTGTCGGAGCGCAGCAATGTCTATGCGCTCATCCCGCAACCAGAGGACTATATCTTCGGGATAGAGGAAACCGCCGCCGCAGAGACTGGTGCGCTTGCAGCAACAGGTGCATACCGCACGATACATCTCCTCAGCTCACCGGTGCCCGCGTTTATGGCGATGGAGACCACGCCGGTTCTACAGGCGGCGGAGGAGCATGGCTGCCGCGCATGCGCATCACCAACGGACGGTTTTCATGATGCCGTGTACGGCACTGCAGAGGCGATACTTCGTCTTGTGCAGAAAGCGTCCAAGAGATGGTTGGAGGAGGGGCGGACCGTTTTTATCCTCGGGTACAGCCCGCTGCTGTTTGGCGATATCGCACAGCTGAATCCCCCGACTGTTTTTCTGACCGCGTGCGGCTGCAATGTGCGCATTGCAGGGCGCGATGCCCTGACTGAACGCCCTGCGCTGGTCTGGTTGGTATCTGCTGCCGGAGTGTCTGCAGCCGTATGGCTGCAGAGAGAATACGGTGTTCCCATTGTCCGCAGCCTGCCGCTCGGGGATGTAGGGCGGGCCGGATGGCAGAGTGAAGTCTCCGCGGCGCTTGATTTGCCCCTAGAGAATGTCGGTGTGGGGCAGCTAGTGAAAGATGTACGTACGGATAAAGTTCTCATCATCGCTGATCCGATTGCTGCCGCAGCCATTGCTTGCCTGCTTCGAGCACATGGGTTTTGCAATATCCACAGCGCAGCCTATGCGTGGGGAGAAGAGACCGCAGTACTGTATCGGCAGTCATCCGATGCCGATGTGCTCGTTTTTCGTACGGCGGCAGACCTGCAGGCTGTATGGAATGCAGCAGATACAGTCATTGCCGATCCTGCGCTAGTTCCTGCAATGGGGGAGAAGCACCTCGTTCCGCTGCCGTCGGGCCTGCTCTCGGGCAGAAATGCAGCAGGAGAGGGAAGCGGTGTACTGGGCGCGAACTTCACTTCGACATTAGAGAGATTTCTGAAACAATAATCATTCAAAAAATATTAAATTATTATTTCTCATTTGTTCAATTGCATTCAATCAAAGGATATGATAACCTTTCCGTCAGTTGATTCAGGTGGAAATAGGAGGACATGATGACACATCGTTTTTCATTCGGTCTCTTGGTAGGGCTGTTGCTTCTTTGCTCTGTGTTCGCAGGATGCGGATCTCAGCAGACGTCCGTACCCAAGGAGGAGCGGGTCGTGACGGATACGACCGGACGTGAGGTACATTTGCCGGGAGAGGTCAAGAGCATCGCCGTCGTGCCGATCCCATGGGCATCCGTTGCCTTTGCGGTGGACGGTTCGGCAGATCGTATCGCAGGCATGCATCCGTCAGCAAAGGCGTCATATGAGAAGTCCATGCTTAAGGTGCTTGCACCAGGGATGGCGAACGCCGCAACAGATTTTGTCGGACAGGATTTCGCTATCAACATGGAGGAACTTGGCAAGCTAAACCCGAGTGCTATCATTGTCTGGAACTATCAGGAGGATGAGATCGCACAGCTCGACAAACTAAAGATCCCTGCGATTGCGCTGAAGTACGGCACATTGGAGGATGTCCAGCAGGGCATCCGTGTCATCGGGCAGGTATTCGGCAAGGAGGAACGCGCTGAGGAGCTTGTGCAATTTCAGCAAAACATCATGGCGTATTTTGAGACGAAAAAGGCGGCACTCGAAGGCAAAGCAAAGCCGAAGGTGCTCTATCTGCGCGATCGGGATCTCAAGGTTGCGGCGGGCGGAACCGTCAACACGATGATGATCGAGACGGCAGGCGGTGTGAACGTCGCAAAGGATGTGAAGGGGCAGTGGACGCCGGTCACGATGGAGCAGATTGCTGCGTGGGATCCCGATGTCATTATCCTCAGTAATTTTGATTCGATTCAGCCAGTCGATCTATTTGAGGATAAACTTGAGGGGCAAAACTGGAAGAACATCAAGGCAGTGCGCGAAGGACATGTTTACAAGGCACCGATTGGTCTATACCGTTGGGATGCCCCCTGCGTCGAGACGCCGTTGATGATCAAGTGGATCGCGCAGAAACTGCATCCGGATGTGTTTGATGACTACCGTCTGACGGACGATCTGCGCGGCTTCTATGAGAAATTTTTCTCCTACACGCTGACGGATACCGATCTCAAGATGATTCTGCACGAGTGAATTCCCCTATGAAACAAAGGAATATGGTTCTCTGGACGATCATGGCAATGCTGCTCATCGCTGTATTCTTTCTTTCTCTTGCAGCGGGGCGCTTTGCAGTCGAACCGGCAGCCGTCTGTGACATTCTCATGCGTGCGGTCAGAGGTGATGCTGGGACAGACATGGCATCGACCGTCGTTCTCGAGTTGCGCCTGCCGCGAACGCTCCTCGCTATGCTCGTTGGCGCAGGGCTATCACTCTCTGGGGCAGTCTACCAAGGTATTTTCCGCAATCCGCTCGTCAGCCCCGATGTGCTTGGTGTATCGAGCGGTGCTGGGTTCGGTGCCGTACTTGGTATACTCCTCTGGGGGACAGGCACGGGAACCTCGATCATGGCCTTCATCTGCGGCATGGCGAGTGTCGGGCTCGCGTACTACTTCTCACGCAGCCGCGGCTCTGTCTCGATGATGTCGCTCGTGCTCTCGGGCATCATCATCTCGTCGATCTTCTCCGCGCTCATCTCGCTCGTGAAATATGTCGCGGATCCCTATGACAAGCTGCCTGCCATTACTTACTGGCTCATGGGCAGCCTTGGCAAGGCGGACTTTGATAAAATTCAGATCATTGGGCTGCCGATGATTGCTGCCGGAGCGCTTCTGATCGTAATTCGCTGGCGTATCAACATCCTTTCGCTCGGCGAGGAGGAGGCACGCAGTCTTGGTGTGAATCCTGTGCGCATCCGCAACATTGCCATTGTCGCGGCAACGGTTCTCACTGCGCTCTCAGTGATGGCCTGCGGTATTGTCGGATGGGTCGGGCTCGTCATTCCGCATATATGTCGTCGGGTGGTTGGCGTCGATCATGCGCGTCTTCTGCCTGCCGCATGCTTCACGGGGGCAATCTTTCTCGCGCTCGTCGATATCTGTGCGCGTAGTCTCCTCGCGGCAGAACTGCCCATCGGCATCCTCACAGCACTCCTCGGCGCGCCTTTTTTTGCCTTCCTGCTGAAGCGTACGCGGGAGAAACAGGGGGACTGGTCATGATTACGGTGAAGAATGCTGCCTTTTCCTACGAGGGCAGAAATGAGCTGTTCTCCGATCTCTCCTTCTCTCTCGCGGCGGGTGAGGTTCTCACCATTCTCGGACGAAATGGCATAGGCAAGACGACGTTCCTGCGCTGTCTGCTCGGCATTCTGCCGTGGACGCACGGGGAGTGTCTGGTGGGCGGCAAACGCCCCGATCCTGCTGTCGTCAGTGATGTGATCGGCTATGTACCACAGGGCCATGCCCCCGCTTTCCCATATACTGTCTTTGAGATGGTCATGATGGGGCGTGCGCGGCGCATCGGACTCTTTCGGACACCTGCGGCGGCAGACCGTGTACGCGTTGCGGAGCTGCTCGATCTGGTCGGAGTCCTGCCGCTCGCGGAGCGTGCCGCGACCGAGCTGAGCGGCGGACAGTTGCAGATGGTCTACATCGCCCGTGCGCTCGCGGTCGAGCCGAAGTTGATGATCCTCGATGAGCCGGAGGCACATCTGGACTTTCATAACCAGATGATTGTCCTGCGCCTGTTGAAGAAGCTGTCAAGAGAGCAGAACATGACCATTGTCATGAACACGCACTCGCCCGAGAACGCGCTCAAGATCTCGGACAAGAGCCTGCTCATGCGGCGCGGGGAGCAGCTCTTTGGCCCGACAGAAAGCTTGCTCAACGAGGAGAACCTTCGTCGGTTCTATGACATTGACTGCCGCGTCACGGAGACACGCGTTGGGGATAAGGTGCATCGGGGGCTGTTGACGCTGTTGTAAAAGATTATTTTCAAGTTATCAGCGTTTTTTAGCAAGAATTGGATATGGAATCAGCCTTCGCGGAGAAGTAATTTTCTGTGAGGGCTTTTTTGATGGAGGTGAAGCGATGCCGAGAAAACCGAAGCGTCCATCTCGCATGACGGGGGGCGAATCTTACAGACTGAAAGTGCTGCTGTTGAGGGGGGGCACGAGAAAAGTATGCAGCGCCATATCGTGGAGTTGAGATTGAGGTCGATGGATTATTTCTCCATTTATTTATATGCGCATGGAGAAATGTGCAAAAAAATGTATATCACCTGTGCTATACTCTCTGTGTAAGCAAGACGAGAGGGAGATAGCGCGATGTACGGTGCAAACAAGAAAATGTTGAATCTGCTGATTCTAAAGGTACTGCAGGAGCACTCGGATGCAGACCATCGGCTGACGCAGGGCGAGATCATCCGTTTGCTGCAATTACAGTATGGGATTACCTGTGACCGCCGCTCGGTGCGCAGCAATATCCAGTCCCTGCAGGATATGGGCTACGACATCGCAACACGCGGCGGATGTTGGCTCGTAGAACGGGACTTCGATGATGCCGAGCTGCGCATGCTGATCGACAGCGTGCTGTTCTCGCGGACGCTCTCTACGGCGCAGGCAAGACGCCTCGTTGAAAAGCTGCGGTCATTCGGCAATCGCTACTTTCATGCGAAAGTAGCACACATTTCTAATCTTCCTGAGCTTTCGCACGCCGACAACAAGCAGGTAATGATCGCCCTCGACGTACTCAACGATGCCATCGAGGAGAAACGCAAGGTGCGGTTCACCTACAACACCTATGGGACGGACTTCAAACTCCATCCGAAACGGAGTAAGCCTTATATCGTCAATCCTTATCAACTTGTTGCGAACAACGGTTGGTACTATCTCATCGGCAACTACGATAAATACGACGATGTATCGCACTACCGTATTGACCGCATCACGGCGATTGAGATGCTGCCCGATGCGGCAAAGCCGAAGAGTGCTGTGCGTGAGTTCGCCCGTGGATTCAGCCTCCCGCGCCACATGGCAGAGCATATCTATATGTTCGGCGGCGAGAGCGTCACCGTGAAGCTGCGGACAAACAGCTCCATGATGGATGCACTCGTGGACTGGTTTGGCAAAGACTTCCGCATCATGCAGGAGGAGAACGATCAGATGATTGTTACGCTTTCGTGCAATGAGGCAGCGATGCAGTACTGGACACTGCAGTACGGCCTGTATGTTGAGATTTTAGAGCCGCAGAGTCTGCGCACGACAGTTCGTGAGGCTGTACGGAAGATGGCAGGAAGGGAAGCGGTGCAGCAGATGTCGAGCGTGTATGAGGAGGACGTATGAATCTTTGGAGCAACATCTACACCTATGGACTGACACCGGAGGAGATCGAGTGGGTACGCAGGACATTCGTGACAGACTTTGGCTATCATCTGTATGAAGCGGAGGAGTTCAGCGACCTGCTTGCATTTCCGGCGATTGGCCTTTTCGTGCAGCCACACGCAATGGACGTAGACGAGCGTGAGATTTTACTGAATTTTTATCACGAAGCCTATGCGGAGGATAAGAGTCTCGTGATCGTATTCATGGATGAGGTGGAGATTCCTCATGTGCTTGCAGATGCGCCGCTTTTTATCTATGATGAGCATCCCGAACGGACTGCGCAGGTGCACGAGGCACTTGCATTCTGTGCAGGAGTACGGAATCATGAGCGGCGCGAGGCTCAGGCAACAATGGCCGATTTTGACGAGGAGGAATAAAGGATATGGAACTCATGGAGCGTTACGAGGTTCTCAAGGCAAAAGTCGTGCAGCGCAGAGAGGAGTTTCGTGCGCTGATGGCGTATATTGAGCAGGAGACGGCGTATTTGACGGCACCTGCCTCGACCCGCTACCATCTCTGCCGGGAGCGCGGCTTGCTTGAGCACAGCGTCAATGTCGCTGAACATCTTCTGCAGATCAAGGCGGTGCTCGCCGCTGAGATCAGCGACGAGAGCTGCGTCATCGTCGCACTCCTCCACGATCTCGGCAAGGCAGGAATGCCCGGCACACCGCAATATTTGCGCAGCGAACCGTCATCTGGTGAACGCGCATCGCGCAGCCCTTATCGGTTCAACCGCGACCTCCTCTATCTGAGTGTTCCGATTCGCGGACTCTATCTCGTGGCGAGCAGATTCCCCCTGACAGAGGAGGAGGTACAGGCGATCGTCTACCATGACGGGCAGTATGTCGAGGACAATCGGAGCGTTGCCGCGCGGGAGGAAAAGCTGACGCTCCTCCTGCAGTATGCGGACAACTGGAGTGGGTTCATTGTAGAGAAGGAGTGTGCATGATGGAGCGCGGTGTAAGTAAGACAAAGGTATATGAGGGAATCAAACGTCACTGGATGAGACTCAATCCCGGGAAAGAAGGCCTCTTCAGCGAGGAGAATCCATATTATCTGCGAGACATGGGCGACAATCTGATTGAGCCGATGTATGACCGCGTGCGCCGCTCCTACCAAGCGGGCGCAGGGCGTGAACTTGACAAGGATATGCGAGCCCTTCATTCCTCTGCGGCAATGACATACAATCTGTTTGGCAATGGTCCTGAGTATCTGTTTGATGGCGAACCTTACGACATCATGCGCCGTGCATATACTGTGACGTACGAAAAACAGCTGACCGCACTCAACCCGATTGCGAAAGCCCATCTCGATGCCTGCCTCTCCCGCAGAGGCGAGTTGATCCTCTTTGAGATGAAGATGACGGAGTGGCTGGCGAATTCACATGACCCGCTGCCGGCATCGTATCTCAGCAGTGAGAAGAAATACCCCGACTGGGACTTGTTCGTTGGTCTGAAAATGACGCGGGATCTGTTTCATACAGAGGCGGGGGAAAAGGGCTATGCTCCACGGGCAAAACATCTGGATACGGCGCAGCTCTTTAAGCATGTCTATGCGATCTATAACGCCCTCTTTTACACAGGAGAGCTTCCGCTCACAGAGAGGGTTAAACTCTGTCTCTGTGTATGGACCATAAGCAAGCCTTCGTTCTTTGACGACCCTGCGCAGTATAACCTCTATGCGACGGCAGAGAAGGAGCTGCGCGAGGAGTTTGAGGCATTTCGTGCGCGTTTGGGGGATTTGATCGGAATGATGGAGGATCGTGGCGTTTGGTTCGATGTGGAGTTGTTGACCGTGCGGGAGTTGATTTCTCGTATGCATAAAAATGATCAACTGAAACGCTATCTTTGCTGATACTGCTGTGAGAGGAAAGGACCGGCTGAAATGAGAGTGCTTGGATCGGAAATGGTTTCCGTACGATTGTGACAGGCCTGCAGTCGTCGAACTATCCTTTCTCCGTGAAATTTACGGCGGCCTCGATGATGGGATATGGGCTCTATGATGAGATGCTGTACTCGATACAAGAGTTTCAAACCTATTTTTTGCGCATATCGCTGCGGTAGCGATGCGTTAAAGCATTTTGGTTATGATGATTATGAAAGAGGAGCTGTAGGATATGAAGAGTAATGAAGATCAGTGGCAGCAGTGGCGTCGAGAGAGGTTGGCAAAGAAGCAAGCAAAACATGTGTTTGAGACGCGCCGTGCCGCCTTCGTGGACACACAGCGTTGCGTGTTGGAAGATGCGCGTCTGAGCCCGTATTCTTATTATGTTACCAAGACAATACTCACCCCTATAAGTGATGACTGCAAAAAAACTAATCCGAATGTACCTACTGCACGGGTTTATGAGGAAGACGCACGGTGGAATCAGGCATGGTGGGATAGAATGAGTCGTAGGTGGACTTTTGGTGATTCCGATGATACTCCCGAGAAAGATTCGCGAATTTATGTGCAGAGGAAGGGGCTGGTAGACACCGCGCGGAAGCTCTCCCTTGCATATCCGGACAAGCTGGTTGTGGCGGTGAATCCTGGATCGGCAACAAGCCCTGGAAGTTACGTTCACATCGGTGCTTACGGCGTGGAGGAAAACCTCTGCATTTGTTCCAATCTTTATTCGACCCTTGTGGGCGAAGACATATGGAAAGCTTTTTACAAAAAGAATCTTGCGGATGAGGATGACGAGGCAACGAATGTCTGCATCTATTCAGAGAATATCACGATCTTTAAGGAAATTCGTGAGGGCGTGCCTCAGCTTCTCCCCGAGAGCGAGTGGGGACATGTCCACGTCGTCACATGTGCACCACCGGATATGACGGGTGGACACATGAGTTCTCCGGCGGAAAGAGTGCTCGCACATAAGCGTCTGGACAAGTATAATATGACCGACAGTCTGGTAAGAACAACGCTGTTCTCCCTGCACTTTCTGCGCGGCAGAGCGATTTGTGAATGTGCCCTCAATCCCCTTTGGGGTGACGAGAAGAAAAGCGAGAAGATTCTTGTGCTCCCTGCCTTTGGCTGTGATTATCGGGAGAATCCGCCGGACATTGTTGCCGAGGCATATGCAGCGCTTATGAAGACCTATGCGAAGGTTTTTGACACTGTTGTGTTTGCCGTAGGCGAGCATTGTGATGTTTTCCGCGAGGTGTTTCAAAAGCAGGGACTCACATTGCAGGAGTGTGCGGATGAAGATGCAGCAACCGAGGAGTCGGAGAAGCTGCCGGAGCTGAATCTGTGGGCAGAGGAGGAAGTGCTGGACGGCGACCCTCAATTGAGGTTTGAATCACATGTAGGCTATCACTATGAGCCAAATGATAAATTTAATGATCTTTCCGAGGATATCCGCATGACACCGTGGAACCCCAATACACTGACCGAGATGAATGTCGGGTATACCATAGGAAACTTCTTTGATGGTACATCTTTTATTGCAGAGGAGATTCAGCTAAGTGAAGAGCGCGGTTTCTTGATGTTCTATATGGACTCGATTATAACCTATGAAAACTGGGGGCAGCGTGTCCATGTATCCGATAATTCCTCTGATCGGTTTACCGTGGAAAGGCGTGAAAAAGTGTGGGAGGAGGTCGACAGTAAACAGGATACGCTTTCCGTATGCTTAGTTCCGCCGGAGGAAGTCCTTGCGGCACGGGTATTTGCTGCAAGCATGAAGCCGGGAGAAATCTCCACAGATATGCGGAAATTTGAGTGCTACGTAAAATACATTGCCGGATGGGATATACTGGTATCTTCGACGAATCGCTATCAGGGAGCACTTCAGTACCTAACCGATCAATGGGGGCGGGAAGTCGTCTGTGTGATGATCTCCCTGAAGGATGCCTATACCTATATGAGTCTTAAGAGCTTTCAGTGGGATACAGAGGAAAATGATTGGGATGCACGTATAATCGATTCTGATGCAGAATGAAAAATAACAGAGATTCCATTCGTGACCTGACCCCCAAAAGTTAGACTTAGGGAAGCCCTGAGATGCCATCGAACAGGGAAGGAAGGTTCGCTTCATTGCGTGTAATAAACTGGCGATGAGATACTGGGCACTGCAGTAC